>Ga0315336_1001337_pt1 | contig 49401 bp, 30 predicted proteins | sample ASW5metaG_FD_204512 | JGI IMG/M metagenome (GOLD analysis project Ga0315336, IMG submission 204512) | Ammonia-oxidizing marine archaeal communities from Monterey Bay, California, United States - ASW #5 | ecosystem: Environmental > Aquatic > Marine > Intertidal zone | place: USA: California...
GCAGACTTTCTACCAGGTTCTGGTTGCCAGCAGCCGGACGGCTCTCGACGAACAGGAAGCAGACCTCTGGAATAGCGGCAAGGTGAAGTCGGATCAAAGTATCCAGGTCGAGTATGATGGACAGCTCCTGAAGTCCCGGATGCGCTGCTACTGGAAGGTGCGCGTGTGGGACAACGAGGAAGCGGCGTCGGCGTGGAGTCAGCCGTCGCTGTGGTCGATGGGACTGCTCAATCCCGGCGACTGGAAGGCCAGCTGGATCGGCCTGGACGGCGAAGTAAAACCGACGTTGCGGCAGCGACTGCCGGCGCGGATGTTGCGTCGCGAGTTCGACGTTCGCAAGAAGATCCAGCGAGCGACGGCGTATGTGTGCGGGCTTGGCCTGTTCGAGCTCTACGTGAACGGTCAGAAGGTGGGCGACCACTTGCGGGACCCGTCCTTGACCGCCTACGACAAGCGCTGCCTCTATGTGACGTTTGACCTTACGGAGCGAATGCGGCAGGGGAAAAATGCAGTCGGCGTGCTCCTCGGCAACGGGCGGTTCTTCTCGCCCCTCCTCGGAGACTATCGCACCTACGGATTGCCCCGACTGCGATTGCAGGTGCATATCGACCATGACGATGGTACGTCGACCCTGCTCGTAAGCAACACGAGCTGGAAGGTCACCGACGACGGCCCCATCCGCGCCAACAGCGAGTTCGACGGGGAGGAGTACGACGCCCGTAAGGAACAAACCGGGTGGGATCAGCCGGGGTTTGATGACGCTGGCTGGAAACAGGCGCAACGGATGAAGCCGCCGGGCGTCGACCTGATCGAGGGGGAGGAATACCTTGCTCGCAAGGCCGAAGAGGAGTGGGACGAGCCGCAATCCAGGCCGACTGGCGACATGGTGGCGCAGGTGATGGAGCCGATGCGGGTGACCGGAACCGTGCGACCCGTCGGCATCTCGGAACCGAAACCCGGTGTGTACGTCCTCGACATGGGCCAGGCTTTCTATGGCACCCTGAAACTGAAGGTCTCCGGCCCGGCCGGGACGAAGGTCGAGATGGTGAGCGCGTACAGCCTGAGGCCCGACGGCACGCTGAAAACAGAGGACAACCGCGACGCCCGGAGCACGGACACTTACATTCTCAAGGGCACGGGCGAGGAGACGTGGACGCCTCGGTTCAAGGGTCAAGGCTTCCGCCGCGTCGAGATCACCGGATTTCCCGGAATCCCGACCCTGGACAACTTCGAGGGGCTGGTGGTTCACTCCGACTTCGAGGACGTGGGCAGTTTCAGCTGCTCCAACGCCCAGGTAAATCAGCTCTACCAGAACATACGCTGGACTCAGCGCGCGGCGCGGCGCGGCCTGCCCCATGGAGAAGCCGATCGCGACGAAAGGTGTGGCTGGCTCGCTGACGTCTCGACCGCCTGCGAGAGCGACGCCCACAACTGGAACGTGGCCGCCTTCTACACCAAGTTTCTGGAGGACATTCGCCTGGATCAGAAACCCGACGGCCATCTTCCCGACTCGGTAGCGGTGATGTGGGGATACCACTACCGCGGCAGTCTCGTGTGGAACAGGGCGGCGATGATGATTCCCGAGTTCCTCTACAACTTCTACGGCGACCGGCGAATCCTCGAAGAGCAATACGATTGCATGAAAAAGTGGATGCTGTTCGTGGGTCAGTACCAGAAGAGAGACCGTGATAAGAGCAAGGATCCCCGAGGTTACTACTACTTCGAATCCGACTACGACAAAGACGACTACACCATCAATCACAATAACTATGGATCGTTCGCGGACGCGACAACCATGGATGGCGGAAACATTCTTGGCGCCACCAACCGGCCCCTCATGTCGACGGCCTTTCATTACAACAACTGTCGCATCATGGCGCGCGTGGCGCGGTTACTCGGTCAGAAGGATGATGCAGAGTACTTCTCCGAACTCGCAAAGAAAACCGCTGAAGGGTTTCACAATCGCTTCTTCGACCCTGCTACCAACACTTACGCAGGCCAAACCCAGCTATCGTATCTCTTGCCGCTTGCGTTCGACATGGTGCCCCAGCAGTACACGGAAGCGGTGATCAAAAACTTCGTCGACGACACGATGATCAAGCACGATGCACACGTCACCTATGGGGAGCTCGGCACGCAGTTCGTGATGCAGGCCCTCACCACAATCGGTCATCCCGAGGTGGGCTACGCCCTGACGCAGCAGACGACCAGGCCCAGCTGGGGCTACATGATATCCAAAGGAGCCACGACGATCTGGGAACGCTGGGACAGCGACACGGCAGGATCCGGCATGAACAGTGAGGTGATGCTGGCCCTCTCCGGCAACCTGAACGCGTGGCTGTATCGGACCCTGGGTGGTATCAACTATGATCCCGAGCAGCCAGGCTTCAAGCACATCATCCTGTACCCTCGACCGGTGGGCGACCTGACATTCGTCCAGGCTTCTCTCGAATCGATCCACGGCCAGATCGTCAGTCACTGGAAAATCCAGGACAATGCTTTCCATTGGGAGGTCTTGATTCCCCCCAATACCACGGCCACCGTCTACGTGCCTGTGCGAAGCGGCAACCGCGTCACCGAGAGTGGCCAGGACGCAAAGACAGCAACAGGTGTCCGATTCCTGCGTCGGACGAAGCAGAGCCTTGTCTTTTCCGTGGGCTCCGGGAAGTATCGGTTTGTATCCAAGTAGCAAGAGAACCTCATGAACCCTTCGCACAAACGGAAGCTGGGAAAGACGAGTGCTTCGGCAACACAGCTCGGGTTCGGAGGAGCCCAGATCGGCGATATGTTCGTCAAGATCAGTAACGCGCAGGCCGATCAGGTCATTCGAGCCACTTACGACGCGGGCATCCGCTATTTCGACACCTCGGCCTGGTACGGGCGGGGGCTGAGCGAACATCGACTCGGACAATTCCTGCGCAATCAGCCGCGCGACAGTTTTGTTCTGTCCACCAAGGTCGGCAGGGTTCTGTATCGCCCCGCTGATCCGGAAAATTTCACGGCCAGTGAGTCCATTGGTGGCTTGCACTTCGAGTACCGCTGGGACTTCACCTACGATGGCATCCTGCGATCCTACGAGGACAGCTTGCTACGTCTCGGCATGAACCGCGTGGATCTTCTTCTCATTCACGACCTCGACGTTACCGAGCACGGCAGCGAGGAAGCGGTCGACCACCACTTCAAGAATCTTTGCGACGGAGGTTGGAAAGCGCTCGAAGAGCTGCGTTCGTGCGGCGAGATCCAGGGGATCGGCGCCGGGATCAACATCGTCGGGATGATTCCGCGTTTTCTGGAAAATTTCGACATCGATCTTTTCCTCATAGCCATGCCTTACACTTTGCTGGATCAGGATGCACTGGATGGTGACTTGCCGAAATGCGCCGAGCGCAATGTCGGCGTCGTCGTGGGGGCACCGTTCTGCTCGGGCATCCTCGCCGCCGGCGCGGTGAAGGGAGCGACCTACAATTACGCGGCGGCCAATGAAGAGGTGCTGACAAAGGTCGGACGGATCCAGGCCGTCTGTGAGCGTCACGAGGTCCCGCTCACGGCAGCCGCGCTGCAGTTCCCGCTGGGACATGCGAGTGTTGCATCCGTTATCCCCGGGGTCTTTACGGTCGAGCAAGTGGAGGAAAACGTCCGTTTGATGGGCATCGACATTCCAGCACAGCTGTGGGATGAGCTGAAAAGCGAAGGCTTGCTGCACAAAGATGCGCCGGACCCACGGGACGCGCCACTGGTATGAGCGAGCAAGGACCCTCGATGGTTCTCGATCTTCTTGCCGATCCCCAGGGCACGTCGTTCGCACGCAACCTTCGCGCGGTCAGATTCCTCCTTCTCTTGCATGTGTCCGTCCAAACCTGGGCCTACGTGATCGTTCCGTTCGAGTCACCGCACGTAGCGTTGCCCAGGGTAGGATCCTTCGTGGTGGCGATCGTCCTGACGGCTTGCTGTGCTCTGGCGCTCACTCGCTATGCACGACTGGCGCCGATTCTGGCACTACCCGTGCTCGTCTTGCGCCTGTACTGGACGCTCCTCTGGATTCCGAACCACACGTTCCTCGTCTTTGTCTGTGTCGTTCTGGTGGCTCTGCTGGACACCGACCGCGAGGACGAAGGCGTCCTGCTCTTACAAAGCTTGCGCTGGATCACGATCGTCGTGCTTTTCTACACCGGCCTCCAGAAGGCTTTGCACGGTTTCTGGTTTCGCGGAGAATTTCTGGCGTGGATGGTCAGCCATGGCACGGATGACTGGCGGTGGGTTTTCGGCTGGCTCGTGCCTGCCGATGAGATGACGCGGCTGAGATCTCTTGGCTACGATCCAGGTTCCGGACCCTATCGCATCGCGTCCGTTCCGTTCATCGTGCTGTCCAATCTCACCTATCTGGCGGAGATGGGGCTTGCCGTGCTGCTTCTGCTTCGCCGCACGCGGACCGCGGCCGCTGTCATCACGATCGTTCTTGTCCTCCTGATTCAGCTGGCGCCGCGCGAATTCATGTTCTTCCTGCCCTTCAGCAATCTTCTACTCCTGTTCATCCCGGGAAACCAGAATCGCCGTCTCACTCCTTTGTTCGTCTTTCTCTACCTCTACCTGCTGGGAGCCTTCGTGGGGATCGTACCCGGGGAGTTCCTCGTGAAAGCGAGCGGAAGAATATGAAGCGTCGTATCATTATTGTCTTCCTCGTCGCCTTTACATTGTGGCCGCTCGCGCACCGAGTGATGGTTGCCACATTCAACGTCAATCCCTGGAAGTTTTACGGCTGGGCGATGTTTTGCGTCCCCAATCCGAAGACCAAAGTGGGGGTGTTCGCATTCAAAGGACAGGATAAACTTCCATTGTCTCCTACTGAATCCGATCGGGCCGACAAAGCCGCCTACAACTTTCGGCGCGGAATCCTCGGCTCCCTGACGTCACCGGATGACTTCGCGAGTGCGCTCCTTCAACGCCATCCCGAGGTGGATGGGGTGGGGGTGGTTGTCGTCCAGTACCATGTCGACTGGTGGACAGCACGTCTAATCCATGAGCGCGAAGTTACGGTACACCGCCGGCCCTGACCCGGTGCTTCCGCCATCAGGTGTTCGGAGACCCAGGTGGCATGGGCCGTCTGGCCGCCGCCTCGATGAACGCCACACTGTCTGCTGCGGTAAACACCCCCGCGGATTCGAGCACTCCACTCACGAGGCCGCCCAAGGCAGGGGGGACCAGAGAGCCAAGCACCAGAAGATAGAATGCCGCTTTCAACCAACGATACCAGCGGAAGTGGCGCTTGAGGATCGACTGCTCGGCGACCACTTCGAATTCTACGAGAAGGTCACCCGTCGGGTCTTCGGGCAGGCGTGTCTCTACGGCCAGGTCCTCAGGACGCGGAGGTACGACCGAGTCATCCAGGTCGAGCGAATACCGGTGATCGGCTCGGCGTGGCGGTTCGAAGCGGCGCTCTTCGAGTCGAAGGACTCCTCGACGCTTAACAGCCCGGTTGTCACGATCGATGGTTCTCCCTGGATCGGGCGCTGGCACTCCTGGCGCTTGCGTCGAGAACGTTGATGCTCACGGGCTCGCTTCTCGATTCCGAAATGGTCGCGGGCGCGGACCACGACACGCACGGCCAGCACTTTCTGGCCGGAATGATCAATTTGCTGGCAGAAATCACCGGTAGGACCGGCCTCGGTGGTGAAGAACACGGCCGGACGACCGCAAAGTTTCTCTTCGGGGTGACCTATCTGGTCACGAGTCACGTCGAGATTCGTACCGGGCGCCAGTTCCCTCTCTTCAAGCCAAGGGAGTTTGACAATGCGTACCTCCTTGGCCTTGTCTACCATTTCTAGTCGTTGTGTTTATCGATCCGATCGTTCGGTTCCTGACATCCTGCGAAGCTCCCTTCCGGCGATCGCAGGATCCTCCAGAAAGAGACCAACGCGATACCTCCCGTGTCCGCACTCGCGTGGGCCACCGGGGCGGTCCTATCTATGGCGGGGACGTCGTATCCGTAGCGGAGAGGCCATTGAACGCTTCAAGTCCCTTGACTTCGGAACTTCAGATCCTCCGGCCACTCCGTCATCCAGACCTGGTTCCCGGAAACCTGGACGACGTCTTCGAACTGTCCGTCATGAGCTGAATAGATGATCTCGGTGTGCTCGTTCTTCGCGGCCAACCAATCGATGAATCCGTTCAGTGTGCTCTTGTGCGCTGCCCACTCCTTAAGCCGGCGCCAGAGCTTCGGAAAGATCGGTGGCATGTCGTCCAAGCTGGCCTCTCCCGAGAAAGTGACGCCAGTCATCGTCCGGTCTACCGCCCAGACACCTTTGTCGTCCTGCCACGCACGGACGACAGCGTCGGCCATCGGCTCGCGCAGATCAGCGAACAGGGTGTTGTAGAACATCGGGTACGCGTGACCACGCAGTAGCAACTTGTAGTTGACGCTCTGCTTCATACGCGCGACATCTAGATACACGGAGGAACCGTCTGATTCGGAGGTCGTGCCGGCGTACACGAAGCAGATCGGACGGTTGTTCGGCCCACCGCGACGCGTCAGGATATAGCCAGTCGTGTCAGGCTGGTTCACGTTCCCCGGTCCGCCGATCAGTTTCATGTTCTCCTTAGTCGCATCGCTTGAGTACGGGGTCGCGGCCGCCTTCTCCATTGTGTCGATACCTTCGTACCGCAGCTGAACCGAGCGCTCACCGGCTGAGTTCTTATAGATCTTGATTTTCTTGCCCTTGAGACCCTTCACGCGATTTATGTTGTTAGGCTTGAACCGAACAGAGTCGCCGTCCGGTCGCCCAAGACGAGGAGCGAACACCCCCTTGATCAGTCTGAATGACATTCGTGATCTCCTTCCTTCATCAGTCTCCCCGAAACGACTCCGAGACCCCGACGCGCCATCGCCGGATCCAACCTCGTCTCTCGAGACGGAATAGCGGGTTCACACCGCCGTCAGCTCCCGTGTTGAAGACCGCGAGCGCATACAGCTCTGGGCCGACGAGGACGCTCTTGACGCTTCTGGCGAGCTCGAAGGAGGACTCCCCCAGGTTCGTGGTCTCCCACCGCTCACCGCGGTTTCGCGTACGAAAGAACCCTTCCCCAGCTGCCCAAACGAGCGTCTCGTGGGTCTCTTCGCTCACGCGAAACACGTCCTCTACCCGTGATTGCTCCGATCGCCTATCGAGATCCATGAAGCGCCAATTGTGGTCCTTGCCGGCTCGATAAAAGTGCATGACGGGTGGATTGTCGGCCGGGTCTCCGTCCTCGAAGTAGGTCTTGAGCACCGCAACACTCGGCCCCTCCTTGTTTCCTCGCGACAAGAGCGTAACAACGCATCCGTCCCCCTTTGGCAGACTGCGAATGATGGCTCGGGTGAGGGGACGACTCACACCCTTTGTCTCGAACCGTTTTGTCAGCTTCTGCGGATCCACACCGCCGAAGTGGACAGGGACCTTGACTCGCTTCGGACCGCGATAACCGGACCACTGCCCGCTCGTCTTCATCGCGTCCCACACGTCCGAGCCGCCTTCGGATTCCTGCTCGGCCTGGAGCTCTTGTTGACGTGCTTCGTCGTTGGAGAATACGACGAACTCGCTCGGAATGGAAACGATCAGATGCTCCACGGCCTCCGAATCGTCACCTCCCGGTGCGCTTCGGGCACGAGCGTATCGAGCGTTCTGCCCGTACCAGGCGACCACCCACGGATTGTCGCTGCGAACGGCGAAGTCCTTGACAGGAGCGAGAGCGTTGACTCCGTCGTGCGTCACGGGCTGTGGGATCTTAAGCCACGATTCGGCCGGCGTTGTCGATACGACGTAAAAGCTGCCGAGAAGGAAAGTCACGAGGAGAAGCACCGTCGCCGCAAGGGTTCGCCGCCTCCGGCGCCGCTCGTCGTCTTCGCGACGCAGCTCCAAGTAGCCAACGCCATGTATCGATGCGATGAGCCTCAGCGACTCCAAGCGGAATCGACGACGACTCGGATCGCGAAGGTCGATGTACAGCGGTTCGTCGCCGCGCAGCGCTTCCGGAACCGCGTCCGAGTACTCACCTTCGCAGAGCACGATGCGGACGTTCTCCCGTCCTCTGAGCGCGAGAAACCGCTCGACCTCGGCTCCGACGTACTCCGACTCCGCGGAGGACCGCGACGCGAGCACCACCAAGTACCGAGCCTTCTCCAGGTTGGAGTGGAGCTCGTCGACGACGTTGGGAGCAGCCGTCATCACCTCGAGGTCTCGGAAGACCGACAGCTTCCGTCGCCCGAGTCCGGAGGCTCTCGGAGGAGAGTACGACCGTAGGCGCCGGCTCAAGCGCTCCGCCAGCTGCGCGTCATTGTGACTGTAGCTAATGAACGCGTCGAACTCGATCTCGTCGTTCACGTCAGCCACTCCACGGCCGCCGGCGCGGTGAAGCAGCAAATCCTTGCGTTCGGCTCGTATCGACCTTGCCTAACCGCCATTCTTCGGAGCCCAGTGAAGGCGAAAAGTATATTATCATGGGACTATACCAAAACCGTGACGGTCTGATAAGTGGCCACTCTGATTCGCAACCGGCTGAGCCAGGCGGCGAACTTGACTTGGGATTCGCTCGAGACGATCAACTCCGCGGGGCTTGAGAGCCGAGGTGCAACGACGTGCCGTCATCGATCCACGGTTAAACATCAAGACTTCAAGATACGCTGAAGGGGTCAAAGACGACGGAAACCTCGCAACGTTTTCTGTTACCTGGAATTGCCACCACCCCATCCACCACGCTGCGCGAGTTCCCAATCCTCAATCTCACCCGTTGATCTTCTTCCCGAATCTGAAGACAGTGCGTTCGTCAGCTGAGATCGACGTGTCGGTGAACGAAAACGAAGGGGTGTCGACTTCTCCCAGAAGGTGATCCCTCGTTTCGTAACCGCGTATCCCGCGAGGAAAGGATCCGTCAGAACGGTATCGACTTCTCGAAGAATGCGCGTCAAACCTTTCCCGAACCTCTAACCTCGCGAGATTCGTGGAGTAAGAACCTCGACGTGTTTTTGCAAGAGCGGACAAATCGAGGGAGAGTCTATGCGTGCGGGCCGACCACGGTAGGCTCACAACCTCTCAGTGCCGTATGGCGACACCCAACCGCTCGATGGTCTGCACTATTCCCAATTCGGTTGCGACGAGTGCGTTCACGTCAGCAAGAAGTGGAGGCAGTGGACTGTCATCGATCACGACCGGGTGTATCGTCGGCTGTCCCCTGTTGTTTCGAAGCGCTAGGGCAGCATTCAACTCGTTCTCCACCCAACGGGACTTTGTGGCGGAAACCGAGAAGATCAGAACGAAATCCGTCACATCGCGGAGCGCTTGATTGATGGCGGACACGAACGATTCGCCGATGTGTACCCACCTGCGGTCGATCCAGACGTTATGGAATAGCCTGTCGAGACCGTCCGCAAGCTCATCGGCGAATTTCGAATCTCGGCGGCTATAGCTTACGAGTATTCGCGTCGGACGACTTGCCTCAGCGCTCACGTCCGTTATCGATCTGGGTTCAATGTCGTGACGGGTGAGTTCTCCAGCATCCAGCGCCGCGAGCCGGCGCTCAGCGTCCAAGACCTCCGGATGACTGGTCCGATGGTCCGGAAACACAGTTTCCTTGAGAATCTCGAGGGACTGGGTGATTTCGCTGCGACCCTTTTGGATAGCGGTGCGCGTTTCCGCGTCTATCTGGTCCCACTCGAACGATTGGCGCCTTGAGTGGTTCGCAATTTGTAGAAGCAACGCCTCACCCAGTGTCCTGCGGGCCCGCGCTTCCCCGAGACGGTACCGGCACTTCAGGTGCGTTGCTGCGAGCAGCATCGGTCGGCCAGATTCAAGCGGGGGGAAGATTCCGGCTCGACACTTACCATCTGGAGCCCAGACTTCGTCCTCCCGCAGGGCCGGTGCACCGTAAAGGGGCTCGCCCGGACCCAGATCCCTTTGGCCAAAAAGCGCCGTTCCGGCCCGATGAAGCGCATCGTCCGGACGTCCTTCCATCAAATCGATCTGCGATAGGAGAACCAAGAGGTCGATGTGAAGCAGGCCTCGGCCGACGTCTCGGGCGATCGCAAGGCCATCTGTCGCTGAGACGTATGCGAGATCCAAGTCCCCACGGGCAAGCGCAGTGGCGGCCCGCAAGGCCAGCGCGACTGCCTTACGGGGCAGCGACTCGCGACGGTGAGCCCATTCGAGAATCGCGTCCGTCTGAGAATCCGCAAGCTCGAGTTTGCCCAACGCGATGAGACTTCGAGCAAGTGTCTCCCGCAATGTGATGCTCGTGGTTTCCTCTCCGTAGCGCTCTAAGAAGATCTGCAGTCGTTCCTCGGTCACTTCCGCTGCCTGCGCAAACATTCCGCAAAGTAGCAGGTGTTCACACCACTGCTTACCGTGGAGCCGTGATTCGGGCGGGGGAGGCTGCGTCGGCGCACTCAACGGAAAGACGGACACAGCGTTGTACCCTTGTAACGCGGAAATCGCGGCTCTCTCAATCGCGGATAGCTTGTCGAACAGATCTCTTGAAACAGAAGGCTCGCCCATCCTGGCCGTCGCCTGAGCAGCGAGACAGAGATTCTCCTCGATACCCCTCATGGACTCCTGCGTCGGTATTCCCTCCGACAACTGCAGCAGCGCGTTCGCGCGGGTCTCTCCGAACTCGGCCCATTGGAGTGCGTCGGCCAACGCACCGTCGTCAAGGCACACATTCCCGACGTTGGTGGCGGCAATCGTCAGACTGGAGTCGTTCAACGCGAGCCGATAAGCAGTGCTGTGAGCCTGTTTCGCACTGGCCAACTCGCCGAGTTCGGCGAGATAGAGCGCCCAGTCGCTGAGCAGGAGAGACGCGTTGTCACGCCTAAGGTAGTCGGCCGGCGTGTCAGGGGGTGCCCCGAGATTGAGCATGCGGCAGATTCGCTCTCCAAGAGAAAACTCGGAAAGCACATTACCTAAATGGGCGAAATTGCCCAGCTCCCGCCAGTAGGTTTCGAAGGCCTTGCCCGGGTTGTCCCCACGTACCTCGTGGTAAACGGTTTCCTCCATCGAATCGAGCGCGACGGTCGTCCAGGGATGGTTCGGATCGTGCGACGATTCCTCTACCGCGATCTCGCGAAACGCCGAAGCAAAGACAGCGTGCCACTCCAGTCGTTGTTCGTCAGGGATCTCTGCATAAAGGGCATCGCGCACCAGCTCATGAGGGCCGTAGCGCGCTCCGTTCTCCCGACTACCGGACTTCTTGACAAGACCAACCGCACAGAGCAAGTCCAGGGCTTGACCGATGGCTCCCGAGGCCTTTTCTGCAAGCGGGATCGCTCGACTCTCACGGGCAAGTCGAAGTATGACGTCCCGCGGAACCGTGCTGCGGAACATTGACAGTAGGTCCAGCAGTCGCACGCTCAGATCCGTGGGCTCGCGTTGGCCCAGCATTCGCTTTTGGCTTCCGACCAGATCGCGGACCCTCCGCCGGAGACGCTTGCTCGCCTGCTCACCCCGATCCGGTGGCTCCTCTTCGAGGGCAGTCGGCTTGAGGAACTCCGCCGTACGGCCGCCTTCGCGCAGAACATGTCCGATCAGATCGAGGGCCAGGGCGTTATACCCGTGGGACTCGGCGATCCTTCCGAGCTCGGCGTCGCTCGCGGTGGCACCCCGTGCGCGCAGCAGCGACACTGCCGCGCTCGGATCCATGCCGGTGGCGGCAATGCGGACGTAGTGCGGAAACCGCTGAATCTCAATGTCGGTAAGAGCCAACCGGCCGGCGGTCAAGAACGAGATACCCGGGAACGCCCCGTACGCGCTGCGAGCCAGGAGATTGCGAAGACGGTAATCGAGGATGCGACCGACACCATCCGAGCCGCGTCCGTCCGACTGTAACACCTCGAGGCCGTCGAGAACGATCAGTGCACGGTTCGGGAGGCACCTTCGTCCGGCGTCGGCCAGCTTTCGGAACAGCTGATCTTGATCGACTTCTGCGACACTCCGATCCGACGTCCATCGGTGTAGTTCGAGGAAGAACTCGTTGACTGTCGATTCGGCCAGCGAAAAAACGAACGCTGCAGCCGGAGCCCTCGGAATATCCGGTGAGACGGGGCTCTCGAGGATGCCGGCCGCCCGGAGGAAGTAGTCAATCGTGGCTGTCTTGCCGGTCCCGCCGAACCCGACGAGTGTGCAGACCCCTTGACCTCTTCTCTGCCACCACTCCAGCAGGTCGGTCGTCGTGGACGTGCGCTGGTAGTCGGGCGCGTAGACGAGTGGATGGAAGACGTTGAACTCGGGTGAGAATCTTGTTGTAGGCAATGCGTGCTCCCTCCGTCAGAGAACTGTCTTCACAAGAGGACCACAACCTTCGATCGAGGCGCAAAACTACAAAGGTTCCACTGATCTTAGCAGCCGGAACCGCCGACTCTCGAGAGAATTGTGTCGAACGTCTCATCACGCAGCTCATTCGGGCCCCATGTGACGCCCTCCTTGAGGTGTTTCGACAAGTCGTCCCAGACAATACGACGAAGCTCATTCTGGAGGTCTGCTGCAAATCGCGAATCAGCCGGTTTTCTCTTTCTCTTCTTTCCTTGTGCACCTTGATCCTCAATGGCCAGGGGGGTCAAGAGGGCATAGGCGAAACATACCAGATGCAGGTGTGTAACTGCCGCCGAGTACCTGGCGTTCTGGTATTGGCCGAGCCCCAGTAGCTGCTTCGACTCCTTAAAGAAGACCTCGATGGGCCAGCGGCCCCCATAAGCTTTGAGGATACCGCTGGCAGACAGCTTCGGATCGCTGCTAACGGTCCCCTTGACGTCCTTGTCGCTGAGTTTGCGTGAGAAAATGACGTGGAGCTTACCAAGTTTGCCGACGTTGAGTTTTCCGCAGTCCACGTACTGGTACTGGACGTTTTTCGATTTGCGGAAGGTTCGTACTTTGCTTTTGCGCAAGAGGTTCTTGCCGTACTTTCCCGCCTTTAGCTTGCGGCCGTTCTTGAAGAGATTGCGGTTCTTCTTGAGCGCCGAGATAAAGGAGAAACCCTTACTATGGAAAGCCTTCACTACTTTTCCACACAGGTACCACGAGTCAAAGAGCACTCGGACCTTGACTCCCTCGGGCGGGACAAGAGAACCGATCATTTCTGTCGCATGGTCGATGGCCGTCGTGAACTCGATGCCAAGTTTGCCACAAACCTCTTTCTTGGCGTACAGACGGATCGCAAAGGGAAACCGGAATCCCCGAAAGCTCAGGATAGCTGTCACGTATTGGTAACCCTTAATCTTGCGACCACAGACGGGGTCGAAGGTCCAACCCCCGGCGTCCATTTTCTTGCCACGTTTTTCTTTCTTGGAGTCATCGATGATCAGGTCAATGCTCTCACCCGCCTTGGGGCCCAATACTGTAAGCATCTCGTAGGCTTTTGCTTCCAGCGCCTGCGCAGGGTCCCAGCGGCTCTGCAAGAGGAAGTTGTTAAAGCGCGTACGGTGTGTCCGGCCGCGGCAATCCAGGTGGCGGCACAGCGCGAGACATTGCGTCGTCCGTGGGCGAAAGCGATCAGAAGAACCAACATGCGGAAATACTCGAAATGCTCCCAGAGGAATCGGTCTTTCTGATTCCGGAAAAACTTCTCAAGCCGCCGAGGAAAGCGTACGATCTTGAACATGAAGGCGATCTCCTACCGATAATTTTGGTTTTGCCACCTTCTTTATCGGCAGGGTCGTCTTCTTTATTTGGTACTCGTATTGTTCCGAAAAAGTCAGCCGACTTGAGTGAGCAGCTAGAAGCTTTCCACGGGGTCGAGCCAAACGAAGGGACCCATCGCAGCAACGCGCCCACGACGAATGGATCATGAGCGACGGATTAAAGTACGACGTTTTCCTGTCGCGTGGTGGCGAGAAACGGTCCGGACACTCTGACCACCGACCGTGGTGACGTCAAGGGACAACGAGATCGCCAAAGAAGTACGCGAGCGTCTCGAGGAGCAAGGTCACCGTTCGGTCTTTCTGGACTTCGACCCGGCGGTAGGTACCCCCCCCGGGCGTGACTGGGAGCAAGAGCTGTACCAGCAGCTTCGAGCGTGTCAGGCGGTAATCGTGCTCTGCAGCGAGCACTCGATGGCGTCGCACTGGTGTTTTGCCGAGATCACCCACGCAAAGGCGCTAGGCAAGCACATTTTTCCGATAAGGGTTGCGGAGTGCACGATCAACGCCGTACTGACGTCGAAGCAGGTGCTCGACCTAGTCGAGAACGCTGAGGAAGTCTGGAAGCGACTGGCACGAGGCCTCAAAGCCGCCGGCCTCGATGCAACCGGGGCCTTCGATTGGGACGGCAGCCGCCCGCCCTACCCAGGCCTCCTCGCGTTCCAGGAGGAGGACGCGGCGATCTTCTTCGGACGCTCAGCTGAGATTCAGCAAGGTCTTGAGCTTTTGAACCGTCTTCGGCAGTTCGGTGGCCCGCGGGGGGTAGGAGTCCTGGGACCCTCGGGCAGCGGGAAGTCGTCGCTGGTGCGCGCCGGACTCGTTCCTCGCCTACGGCGGGACACGGAGCGCTGGCTCGTTGTCGATCCCTTCCGGCCGGAAGGACGTCCGCTCCAGGAGTTGGCGGTAGTTGTTGCGAAGGCCTTCGGGGAACACGGGGACGAACGCAACTGGAAGGGCCTGCGGGATCAGTGGGAGGCGGCAGCGGTCAACGGGCATGACCAAAGCGATCTCCTAAATCGGCTCGCTTGTGACCTGCGAGTGGCCGCCGATCGTCCTGAGGCGCGCGTACTCCTTGTTGTCGACCAGGCGGAAGAACTCTTGGGACAGGACGAAAGCGACGCATCGCATTTCTTTCTCGAGATTCTCCGGGCGACCTTCGAGGCGAAAGACAGCCCGCTCATGTTGCTCTTCACATTGCGATCGGACTTCCTCGGGAGGTTTCAAGCACATGAGTCCGCCGGCGCGCTCAAGTTCGACGATCTGCGTGTCGGTCCGATGCCGGTCGAGAGTCTCGTTCAGGTGATCGAGGGCCCGGCAAAGCTGGCCGGAGTGGAACTCGAAGTGGGCCTTTCGCAGACTCTGGTCAACGACACTCGGACGCAGGATGCACTGCCCCTCCTCGCCTTCATGCTACGCGAGCTCTACGAGCGCCACGGCGGCAAGCGACGCTTAGAAGTCAAGGAGTACCGCGACGAACTCGGCGGCCTCGAGGGCTCCGTCGCCCGCGCAGCGGACGCGGTCTTCGCCGCCGAGCAACTCCCCGACAAGGAGAGAGCCGAGCTCCGCCGCGCTTTGGTGTCGATGGCCCGTGTCAACGAGGACGGTCAGTACGTGCGTCGCACGGTCAACTGGGAAAAGCTACCCAGTTCGATTCACGACGTTGTAGAACGCTTCGTACAGGCGCGACTCCTCGTCTCGCGCGGCAAGGGGAGCGAGCGTGTGCTCGAAGTCGGGCACGAGGCCCTGTTTCGTTCGTGGTCGCTCCTGCAAGACTGGATACGGAAGGACCGGATGTTTCTTCTGTGGCGGAACTCGCTGCGAACGGACGTAGCCCAGTGGACACGGCAGGGCAAAGGCTTCCATCGAGCCCAACTTCCTCGATACCGCACCAAAGAGGCGCTCCAGTGGTATCGTCGCCGGAGACTGGATCTCAACGCGGACGAGCAAGCCTTCCTCCGCGTCATACGGCTGAGGGAGCAATATCGTCGGTGGACACTAAGGGTGGCGGCGCTCTTGCTCGGGCTCGTGGTTCTTTCTGTCTGGAACCGGCTGGAGCGGGCGCGCCGTATCGAGGCGGATGGCCTGCTTGCAACAGCCATCTTGGACACGGTCGCCTTCGGCGTCCTCGATTCAAGTGCAGGCGAGCTCGGGTTCCTCGGGAAGTTGACTTCCAGCTCGCCATCGGTCCGGCTCGCCGTGTTGGAGCAGGCCCTTTCGTCGACGCGCCTCGCTCAGGTTCGGCCCGTGCTTCGCCGCCTGACTCATGCTGTGGTCGGTCTTAACCTGAGACAGCGGGAGAGGGTCGCCGAGACCATCGTCCTGCCCGTCGTTCTTGACGAGAACGCCGATCTCGAGCTCAGGATTGCAGCCCTCGAAGTCGGAGCGTTCCTGGGCATGGACTGGTCCGACCGCAGCCGCCTGAAGGCCGCCATGGACGTCCTTACGCGGGGAATATGCACCGATATCCATGGCATCTACCGTGGTGATGTCGCCGGAATTCTGGATCAGATCCTGCGTGCATTGCCCGGCGACCGGGTTGGTGTCGCCTCCGAACTGGTGCTCGAAGGTGCCCTCCAGTGCGAGGAGTTCTTTGACCGGAGGGAGCTACTCACGCCGTACTCCAACGCCCTCACCAGGATTGATGAGGCCGTGGTTGAGGACCGGGCTCGACGATTGCTGAACCGCCTCGCGAACGAGCTTGGGGAAAGCGAGATAGAAACAGCTGTCTCGGTCTTCGGTGCCCACACCCAACACATCGGCCGGGAGGGCAAGGCGAGGCTAGCCCAACAGGCATGGCGCGCAATCGCGGAGGCTCGCGAGTCCTGGCGGCGCTTCCACCTGGCCGCATGTTTCGAAACTGCGGTGAAGAAGGCCGTGCTAGTCGAGGTACTCGATCTTAGAATCGCGACGGCGCGGATCCTTCTCCAAGATCTGATCGAAACGGACGACGACTGGCAGGCATCGAGCCTTGCCGACGCGATCCTGATCGCCGAGGGCGCGATCCACATTCCGGATGCGCTCGGGGACAGGGGTGACTTCGGGGATCTTGTTGCTGAATCTTGGAAGCGCCGCACCCGCAGATCCGTCGTCGGCTTGTCCTCGACCAGAATGGAGTCGGTCTTTGCGCTGTCAAGGAAGCTCAAGAAGGGACACGGCGAGCCTCAGATGAGTTTTTCTGCCCTGATCAATAGGACGCTTGAACCCGTCGACGTTGATGGGGCGCGCCTTGCCGTCCGGGAGTTTGGGTTGGCTTGCGAGGGACTCTCCTACCTGTCCGCAAAACCGATAGTCGACTTGGTCCTGCAGAAACTCCTGTCCTCACAGTCGGAGACACAGAGGGAGCTGCTACTCGGCTGCCTCGCGGCCCTCCCCAAAAGTGTTGCAAATTTGAGGGCACAGGGCCTTCTGGAGGCGATCGCAAGATCGTCGGATCAGGGTGCAACCGTGCAACTCGCTTCGGCTCTTGTGGCTTCCGTTGCCTCTGTTGAGCCCCTGGAGATTCTCCGAGTGGCGGGAGCCGAGCTGGCTTTGAAGAGGGCGCTGATGGAGGCGAAGCAGACGCACGCGATCCGCTCGCTGTCAATTGCCTATGGGATCGCTATCGCGAATGAGGCTGCGTTCACTCCCGAACCCGCAGAGAAGTCCAACGATAATGTGAGATTAGCGGGGAGTACCGATTGGTCGGTCGCTCTCGAGGGTTCCTACCGGGATCCGCTCACACGGCTGTCAGTCTTAGATCAAAGACATGTCATCGGGCTGGCGGTCGCCGCGGCGGAGACCGCCTACGACCCCGAACGGCTGGCGGCTTTCGCCCGGGTCCTGCCGGAGCTCGGGCGAGGGTTTTCGGGGGAACCGCTCCCGTTTCCTCGATCATTGGGCGCCACTCTACTGCAAGCGATGAGGAAAGAGCCGGATCCGACGACGGTTCTGACCTTCGTCGACGCGTCGCTTTTTCTGGCCGCCTCAGTATTCGAGGCCGAGGCCGACCGCTTTCCGAAGAGCGCCGAGGTCTACAAACGGGTCGAGTTCATGATGCGCAGCCTCACCTCTCGCGGCGAGGTCAGCAGGTGCGCTCAGTTGCTGGCGCTTGTCGGCACCCAAGCCGAACTAGAGGCGACCGCCTCTCGTCTGCTACATGCGGTGCTGGAGAATCCCCCGACGCTGATTTTCGCCGGAATCCACGGAGGCGTGCAGCCCAAACCCGCACTCGGAGTAGCTTTGGGGACCCTGACCTCCAAACTGTCGCTCGAGCGCGCCGGCGTCTACTGCGGGAAGATTCTTGACGCGTCGGAGTCCGATCGCCGCCACAATCCGGAACTGGATTCGGCGTTATCGACGTTGTTCGATGCGCCGCTGAGGTCCAGCATGGCTCGCGCACTCCTACTTCTTCTCGTCGATCGCGGTCTGCCGCCGAGCTACTGGTCCTTCTCCCAACAGCGGCATCTCGACACTCTGCTTTCCCGGTTGGAGGATGAGGATCGCGCTGGCATGTTGGCGGAAGCACGTGACAGGCTCAGGAGGAATCCGGACCCCGCGGGACTCACGATTTTGGTGTCGATCATAGCAGAACTCTACACCCCGATCACCGGGGCCGATCCCGACGAGGGCCGTCTCGTGTCATTGCTTGAGGAGCAGATTCACACCGCAGCCATAAATTCGAAGGGACTAAAGCTCTACGCCAAGTTGGTCGCCGCGCTCGATCGAGACGAACGGCCCAATCACGGTACCGTTCCCGCCGCACTGCTGAGACAATACTGTGGAGGATCATATTCAAGACAATTCGACCACCAAGAATTCAAGGCCGCGTACGAGCTTCTGATCGCAGGATCGACGGAGAGGCAGATCGAGGATGGCGCGACCCTCGTACTCCAGAAAGTCACCGAAAAGGGCGAGGGGGTCGCCTGGTCTTCGGTTCTGGATGACCTGATCGAGGTCTTCTCCGTGCAGGTGAAACATCTCTCTCGGAACGGAGCTCTTTCCGTCGTGAGGAAGATTTCTTCACAGATGAAGAACGTGACTAAGAGCGCGCAGCTTCGTTCCCTGCTTCGCTGTCTCGAGAAGCTGCCACCCGGGGCAGTAGTGACCGAAACGATCCTCGAGCTCATCGAGCTCCCTCAGGTGGGAGGAGATCCGAAGCTCGTGGTCGAGTTGCTCGATCGCCTGGGACCCGCGGTCGGCTACCAGCAGACGTCGCCAGTCTCGTGCCTCCCGGAACCCTGGGCCTACTTGAAATGGGTTGGACGGCCCCAGGCGGCGTCAACGAGACGCTGATGAGTGCAGCGTACCCAAAACGCTGGCCGCGTCTCAACCCGGCGATGCGCTTATGCGCTTACGGTGGCTTCATGGTGACCGCGCAGGGTGCAGACCGCAATCGCACTTCGGTGCAGTTCGGCATCGGACGTCCATTTAGGTTTCATCGGAAGGCACGTCCCATCCCCTCGAACTCTCGCCCGTTGATCTTCTTTTCGAATCTGAAGATCGTGCATTCGTCGATCGAAGCCGCGGCGGAAACGAAACAGTATCGACTTCTTGCTGCGGGCTTCCCATTCTTAGGTGAATCTGAAGACAGGACGTTCGTTAGCTGGCAAGCAGGACTGCGCCAGCTGACTGTCTCTGAAACCACCGCTTTCCCGCTCAACCCCACGTCCAATCCCTCTCTCCGACTTCTCCCACCACTTCCTCTCTCCGGACGCCTCAGAAAACGAGAAACCGCGGGTAATCGCCGGTTTCTGATCAGAGTCTATGGTGTCCTTGAAAGACGTTTACTGAGCTTGCCGTTCTTCGCCAGATCTTCCCTCGCCACGTCTCCAGAGCTAAGATGCTTTAAGATGCTTTAGCTTAATCGCAGCAACACTTGGAGAGTAACGATGCCGCCCCAGCCGGAGATCCTTTTCCCTGGACGTCGAACCCAGAGTGACTATAAGATCAACTGGGGGCAACTGCGCCACGGCTTGGGAGGTGGGACGATGGGGGACGCAGATCCCAGCACGAGTTCGGCGGAGTTCTTCCGCCAGGTCCTAATCCCGCGGAACACGCTGCTATTCAGCGAGGCTCCGAGGCTCGAGTTGCCCGATCTGCTCGAGCTTCGTGCGTCCCTCTTGTCAGCCAAGGACGCCGGTGGGCTCAAGCGCGATCTGAACCTTCTGGAGATCTCCGAAGAGACGATACGCGCGGTCGACGAACTTCATGGTCCGGAGGCCCTGTTCCGGCTCTTCTTCCTCGCGGGCGCAACCGATACGCGCGAGTTTCGGCAGTACCTCCATGTCATCGACTTCGGCATCAACCTCCGCAAGAACATGTGGATCAACGATCCGGAGCCGATCGTTTGTGACAATGAGAGACTTTGTAGCGGAGGTCAGCTCGAGCGATTCAATCATCGGCTCCTCAGTCCGTCCCTCTCCCGGAAGCTGTACACCGCAGGAGACACGTTCGGCTCGACGGTTTATGGGATCGGTGGGCCGAAGATTTTGGTCTCGTTGCCGCTCATCGGTGCAGACGAGTACGGATACGACGCATACACCAACGGCATCGACGTCGTCACGAGCCTGCAGCTCAGGGGGTTCTATGGCCGCTTCAGGCTCTTCGACAAGCTGGACGCGCTCAACGCTTGGAAGGCGGGCTACCCGACGTGGCTTCTGTGGTTCTCGATGAACGCGTCACACTCGGATCTCGTCGTGTTCGTCAGACGGGAAGGCGACGACCTTTCGCGAGCACAGGAGCAGGAGGTGTCCGTCACTCCTGACCGGGTCCAGAAGAAGGAGGTCGTCTGCGACGCACGTGAGCTGTCGTGGGCCAGGAACGACGGCAAGGCCGCCAGCAAGGAGCCTCGTGTGCAGGTGCATTTCGACCAACAGGGAAAGATGATCTCCAAGCAGCATTACGAGGCCGAGGAACTGGAGCGGTCAGGCGCCAGCGAGATGCTCGAGACCTACGTAGAGAACTGCGTTCCAGACGGGACGCTGGCCGTTGTGGACGAGTCGGGCGACGTCTCACAGTACCCAGAATCACATGAGATGTACTCGCTCTCCGCAGCTTGGGATCGTGCGACCTAGTGCTCCGCTCATCCGTGCAGACGAGTACGGACACGTCGCATACAACGAATCGCTGCCCGACTCGCGTGTGGTCCGAGAACTTGGCGTGATTCCTTCCTCATCTACTGCTGAATAATCCGGACCTGCTGCAGTGCTGTTTCTCACAGCATTCGGGAGTGTCCCGACGGATCTCCGCAATCCTACCGCAAGAACGTGATTTGCGGAATCAGAATCACACCGCGCGTCTCGGCGGCGGACGAAGACTTGTCCGGCAGTGAACAGACCGGATCATCGGATCATGTCCAAGACTCGAACTCGTCGTCGGTACGATCATCGATTTCGAAGCCTTGTGCGGGAGACAGGAAACATCCAACTCGCGATCGAAAACGGCGTTCCGCGATCTACAGCACGCGACTGGTCCCGCCATACCGCGGCAGACTGATCAGTCTCGACGTCGTCTCTATGTCGGAGCAAGCGCTGCAGCAAGAAGTCGTTGCTCTTTGGCAGCAGAACGCTCGGCTGCTCGCAATCTTGCGACTGCTCGTCGTGCTTCTGAAGGTGACCGGGGTCACGCTAACCCGCAGGAGGTTCGCCGACGGAACGAAGAAGAAACTCCTCCTTCGCGCCGTACATCGCTCTCCAGAGACACTCTCTCGTTCTTGAAGAGGAAGTAGTGCTTCAACTTCGGGAACGAAGAGAAGACGAGGCAAAGAATTCAATCCGTTCCTTGTCCCAGGTTCAAAATTGGCAGAAAGCCGGATACGAGTGGCAAAAGGACAAGCTTAAGGATCGTCTGAGGCAAGCTTTCGGAGAAGATTGGAAACCAGAACTCAAAGACTCACTCTTTGAGAACGTCTGAACTGGCCGCATCAAGGGCTCCGGGCGCGGTGTTGTGGACGCTCCTACCAAGCACCATTGAATGTGCTCGAGCTCCCAATCCCCAATCTCGCCCTTGATTCTCTTTGCGAATCTGAAGACCATGCGTTCATCGAGCCAGTCCGGATTTCGTCCGCTCCTTTCGCGAGAAACCACCGATTCCTCATCCAATCCCACGTCCAACCTCCCTCCCCGACAACTCCCACTACCCCCTCCACTGCGAACGCCTCAGAGATTGAGGAACGGCGGGTAATCGCCGGTTTCTGGGCCGAGTCTCCGGCGTCCGTGAAACACGTGTTTCAGCGGGTTCCTGAGCTTGGCCGCACCTTCCCTTGCTACGACTCCAGAGCTAAGATGCCGTAGTTCAGTTGCTTGTGTTTTGGATTTCAGGATAGTCGAATGCGGAGAATGCGGCAAGGCGGCCGGTGGCTGGACGACGGCCAGCGTGCAGGGATGGCGCGACGTAGGTTTCGTCTACCAGGCTCCAGGCAAGTCTTGCGCAGCCCCTGAGTTCGACTCTGCGAAATAGCTGCCGTTTTTCGAGCGTTAAACTCCATGGATCTGGTCCGGCTTCGGTGAAACCGCGCATTTTCATTTCCTGCGTCAGTCCGGAATTCCGCACCCTGCGGGCAAACGTATCCCAGGTGCTGCAGTTCCTGGGTTATGAGCCGGAGTTTCAGGAAATTTTCGGCACGGAGGCGGGCGATTTGCGTGAGGTGCTGCGCGACAAGATCGACGCTTGCGGGGGGATAGTGCACATCGTCGGTGAGGGATATGGGGCGGAGCCACCCGTGGGCGAAGAAAGGGAGACCGTCGGAGCGGAGGAGACGCGATGCAGTTACACCCAATTCGAGTTCCTTTACGCCCACGCTCAGGGCAAAAAGACTTGGGTGCTCCTGGCCGGTCCGGGGGCGCCGCGCGATACGCCGCCGGAACAACTCGATCTTCCAACGGACACGCCTCATGCCGATCCTGGGGCATACCAGGCCGAGCGCCGTGCGCTCCAAGCTGCGTATCGCGCCCAATTGGAAGCCGGTAGTCACCTGTGGCACGCAGTTAACTCGACCGCCGAACTGGAAAACGCCGTCCTCAAACTTCGCAACGACTCCGAGGAATTGCGCCGCGACTTCCAGCTGTGGCAGACCGGCATCAGCCAAAGCCAGGCCCGCCTGGAGACCGGCCAACGGCAGCAGCACCGCGTTATAGGACTGGTCCTCATCGTTCTCTTTCTCGTTCTCACCGCGAGCGCCGGGGCGTTTTGGTGGCTCAAGACGCGAGGCTTCGACGAGCTCGCCGATAAACACGACGTAGATGAATTGCAGAATCTGCTGGAGCAGTACGTAGAGACTCGCGCGCGAGAAATCGTGCGAGAAGAGGACGAAGACTTGGGGAAGGGTAGGCGTATCAGCGACGCCCGTCTTGTGGCTGTGGTTTTGGACGCGATTGCGGTCGTTCCTAGGAACGAGGATCTGAAAAGCCTGCTAACCCAACTCGAAGTGGCTGTCGGACAGGTGAGTAAAGAGGCGGAAAGGCTGTCCCCTCAGGTGCAGAGCCAGTTGAAAGTGGGCCAAGCGATCCTTGCAAACGAGCGTGGCGATCACACGACCGCGACCAGCCTACTTGAGGAAGTTCGGGCTGAGATCGAGAATGAATACTTCCTGGTGCAGTCCAATCTGGGGATCTCCTTGCACAAGCAACACAGGTTTGCTGAGGCAGGCCATCACTTAGAGATAGCCAATCGGGTTCGGCGAACGGACTACATAAGAGCTGTCTTGGTGATCAATTCACTCATGCACGGAAATCAACTCAGGTCTCGTGACCAACACTCAGAATCTATCTCCGTTCTGGAACGAGCATATACGCTCGCAAAACTGCTCGCCGAAGAATCCGGTGAAGAGAAAGGGGGCCTCGCACTTATTTGCCAACAGCTCGGGCAGTCTTATCAGGAGGCGGACCGCCATACCGATGCTGCCAGGAGTTTCCGAGAGGGGCAGAAGTGCTTCGAAGACAGCGACGATCCCGATCTCATTATGCTTGCTTCGCTCCAGGAAGACCTGGCGGAGGCCGAGTTGGCCCGTGGCCGATTCAAGGAGGCCGTGGACTCTTACTCCGGCGCGATTCAGAATCTGGAAAGGACTCTCGAGATCCAGAAATTCTGGTCGTGGGAGTTCTTCAGTACGCCCGATGACTTGAACCCCGGAGAGGACCCGCCATCGGGCACTGAGATCTCCCCGCACGAGGGTGTTCTGGGGATTTGGAGCCGGATTCTTCCGCGCCGTGCAGAAGCGTACTATGGGATGGGCAAGCGCGGCCTTGGAACGGAAGACGTCTGTTCTTCGCTCGACAAATTGACAGACTATTCCTGGGAGCATTCTCAACCACCGTGGCACAACTTGACAGTGCTGTTTGGGACGAAGTTGTTTGCGCGCGCCGTCCGAAACGCAACGACCGAACAAGCCCAGAGAATGATCGGCGATTTGGCTAGCATGCTTCCCCTTCAGATCAAGTTTCGTAGTGACGAGTATGATGATGCCATCATGGCCACGCAGAAAGTGCTGGCCTTCTTGCTCCTTAAGCTCCTCGGAGAGATGTTAGAGGTGAGGGAGGCACCGCGGTTCCCAGAGGAAAGCGGTTTATCACGTCTCGTCGCGTCTGGTGAAGAGCACTTGCGGGGACGCCGACATGAATCCGCGCTCCATGCGTTTTCAAGAGCTCTGAGAGAGCTGGGGAGTGAGGGAGATCCCGCGGTAGTGAGGTTCATCACCGAGAGACAGAACTTGTGTACAGCAGAGGCACATGTCGACCAAGCCCTCGAACAAGCAGCGAGTAAGTCGGAGAGAGCTGCGTCGATGACAATGGGGATGACTGCATTTGAATCATTGGGTGAGCAGGATTCTAATAGGTATATGGGGAGGAAGTTCTGTGCTTACCTGGTGCTTGCTAAGTCGATTCCCGATTCCGGCCTCACAGTTCGAGACGCATACGCTCGGTCGCTCAAGATAGCAGAACGTTCGACGGAGACTGCGAACCTGCGAAAGAGCGTTTTGCTGGGCGAGTGCAAGAGTGGACTTCGGCTACTTATCGCGACACACGACGATGCATGGAACTGGGACCACCTCTATGGCTGGCTGCTCGGGGCGCTCAAAGCAACGTCCATGGATGCCGTAGTCGGAGGGGTCGCTCAGGGTGAAGACACCGAGCCTTCCGAGGAAGGGATAGAATTCCTGTTGGCCAATCCAGCCGGCGCGTTGCTGTTTCGTATGCTCGCAGAGCTTCCTCGAAAGGAGTGGAAAACTCTCCAAGTCGAACGAGCCGAAAAACTTCCAGCCGAGACACCGGCTGAGCCTCACAATCTCTACTACGAACTTGCCTCTGCCTACTTCGAAAACCAACAGTTCTCATCAGCTTACCAAGCACAAAGAAAAGCACTAAAGAAGCTGGAATCCGAAGGGCCTGAAGTTCACCGTGAGTATTCTGATCGATACAACCGGATGGAGTCACGAATTAAGATCGCCATGCTGGGAGAGAGCCTCAGCGCCAGGGGGCCCCAAAATCGGCTGGCAAACCTGCGTTCGATCGCACGTCGGCAGTACGAGTTACTGAACTCCGCTGTGGACGCTGCCGAGCGAGCTGCGCTAAAAGACGAGTTACGAAAGACACACGACATCGAATCGGAGGTCTTACTCACATTGGGTAGCTACGATGAGGCCATTGGCGCCCAGGAGAACTCTATTTCAATGACGCCTGATGGTGGTCATGGCCGTATGTCAATCCACGAAAGGATCGCTGAGATCCGACTAGAACAATCGAAGCGAGAGACGGAGATTAGTCTCAAGATTCGTCACTGCGACGAAGCCCGTCGAATCTTCGGGGACCTAGTTCAACAGGGATCAGTGCACGCGATAGTATCATTAGCGGATGCGATGATACTGCGATCGAAGCTCGCTCAGGCCGGGTCCAGCGAGGTTGCTGTTCTGGAACAGGCGATCGAGACACTATCTCCACTTTTCGAGAGGGAAGAAGAGTTCTTTAAGGAGGCACGTGATGATGCTCGGGAAACTTTCGTTGCTGCGTTAAAGGCGGCGGCATGGAGGATTTCCACGTGTTCGAGCCTCTGGCCGAACAAGCTTGACGACGCCCAAAAGTACGCAGCACGAGCCGGGGATCTTACGGAGGAACGTGACGCTTCTGTTATCGCTACGATTGCGGCAATCCACGCCCGACGGGGTGCATTCGAACAAGCAGTTTCGCTACAGAAAACTGCTGTCAAACTAGAGGAAGACGACGAGGTGAAGAGAGAGTATCGCGACCGTCTAGAATTGTACCTCGCCTCGAGGCCGTACAGTGAATCATGCGATTAAGACGAGAGTGGCGTTGGGCAGTTGGGCACGCAGCGCGTGTCACAGAGGTACACCCACCTCTCAATCTGCCAACACCTCTTCCTCGGTACCCCCGCGATCTTGAAATCCTCAATCTCGCCCATTGATGTCCACAGCAAATCTGCAGACAGTGCGTGCGTCGAGTCGTGAGATCGTCACGATGAACGACAAGGTATCGACCTCTCCCAGAACGTGATCCCTTGATACGTAACGCTGTCCAACGTCAGGAAAAATAGCAGAGTTCTCACAAATATCCTTGGTTGCACTAATCAAGGCTTACGGGCCATGGCCCGTAAGCCTTGATGCGGCGATTCGGCTCCACATACTGGTACCTACCAGGAAGGAGCTATTCATGCCAGAGAAGGATGTTGTCAAACAGATTCGTCGTGCCACGCGCCGCAAGTTCTCATCCGATGAGAAGATAAGAATCGTCCTGGAAGGACTCCGGGGCGAGATCCCTGTCAGCGAGCTCTGTCGGCGCGAGGGCATCTCGTCGGTCCTTTACTACCGCTGGTCGAAGGCCTTTCTCGATTCCGGGAAAAACGGCCTTCAAAAAGACACCAAGCGCGACGCCACAAGCGATGAGGTCAAACGCCTCAAGGAGGAAAATAGCGATCTCAAACGCGCCGTCGCCGAGGGTGCGCTGGAGGTCCAGCGGCTGAAAAAAGTCTTGGTCTCTGAAAGACAGGTATATCCGGATGAGCGCCAAGCAAAAGATCGAAATACTTAGGTCCGTTGAAAGCTCGGGGCTTTCTATCAAGGAGGCCATGTGGCATCTCCGCATGTCTCAGAGCACGTACTACCGCTGGAAACGACGATTCAAGCGTGAAGGGCTCGAGGGCCTCAAGGATCGAAGTCCGGGATCGCGTGTCGCGTGGAATCAAATTCTGCCCTCGGAGCGGGAAAAGATCTTGGAGCTGGCAACCCTTTACCCCGAGTGGTCGAGTCGCGAGATAAGCTGTCATATCACGGACACGTGTGGATTCTCAGTGTCTGAGTCGACGGTCTACCGCGTACTGAAGGCAGAGGGCTGGGTGAAGCCCAGGGAGTCGAAGACCTTTCCTGCATCGAGTGAGTATCACACAAAGACCCGACGGCCAAACGAGCAGTGGCAGTGCGACGCCACGTACATGCTGGTCAAGAACTGGGGCTGGTATTACATGATTTCAGTCCTCGATGATTTCTCGAGACGAATTCTTGCTTGGCGACTTCAGTCCTTCATGGACACAGATGCCTTTGCTGAGGTCGTAGAGCTTGCCTGCGAAGAGGCCGGCGTGGATCTTGAGTCAGAGAAGCGACCGAGGCTGGTGACCGATCGTGGTCCCGCGCTGATCTCTGAGCGATTCGGAGAATATCTGGAAGCGAGAGGCATCGGCCACATCCTGGCCTCGCCTTACCACCCGCAAACCAACGGCAAGATCGAACGCTTTCACCGCTCGGCAAAGGAGCGGATCAACGTCGTCGTCTGGGAGACTCCCTCGGAGCTCGAGTCCGAAATCGCGTGCTTTATCCGCTACTACAACTCGAGCCGCTATCACGAGGGATTGAAAAACGTGACGCCAGACGACGTCTATTTCGGTCGTAGAAAGAAAATCCTCGAAAGGAGGTCGAAGCTAAAGCTAAAATCTTTGAAGCGTCGGAGGTTTGAAAATCGCAGACGAGAGCCGAATCTGCAACTTTAGGAAGAGAGCAAAAACTGTCGTTTTTGCTGAAGACCTACACTCCACATCGGGGTCCTCCACAAGAGCGGAGTGACCGCCGCGAACGCTCGGTTCATCGACGGTTCCGATCTCGGAGACTCGCGCCGACGAAAGCCTCTCGTCGTCGACATGCAGATCGGACGATTCGATTTCATGCTGATCGTCGTGCACCTGAAATCGGGTCGCGGAACGCGCGAGCAAGGGATCCGCGACGAACAGGCGAGGGTCATCGGGCAGTTCATCACGGACTTTCGGGAAAAGGGCCGTGAAGACGTTCTACTCGTCGGCGATTTCAACATGATTCCGGGTCAAGACGTCAGCAACTTCCACCACCTCGGCGGCGATGACTTGATAGACTTCCTCTCGTCGTGGGATTTGCAAGCGCGCTTCTCGCACATCTTGGAGGCCGGGCGCGCGAATCTCTTGGACGGGTTTGCGATCAGTCGGACGTTCAGCACAGAGTACATCCGTGGGAGTCTGCAGCTCTTCCCAATGCACTGGACGATGGACATGGGTCGCGAGCGCTTTCGAGAGAGAGTGTCGGACCACTTGCCGTTCGTCGCTTCGTTTCGGATCGATCGAAGTCGCGACTGACAGCTCGGGATCGGCCAACGGAATCGCTCGGTCAAATCGATGGAGCAAACCCGCTGCCGAATGCCGCCGTAGATCTCGTCCCGCGCGACAAATGGCCGCGAACAAACGACTTCCCCACCCCGCCCGACGCTTTTTTTCGCGTCACTCAAGGAGTCTTCTTGCGTCAAGATGAATGAAGACCGCACCGCGGTCCTTTGCCCGCGCGACCATGTCCTCCGTCCCCCCTGGACCGTCGCCAACGTTACCGTCCCAGAGCGCAATCAGAGTCAGGTGGTCCTTGGAGATATCAAGAGCGTTGTGGAGCATCCATAGATTAGAGCGCTGCCAAATGCTGTAGTCGGGTTTCGAGCGAAGCCACCTCGGCAACTCGTCGTCATCGGAGAGAATCTCGGGCTCCATGCGTTCAAAGAGGCGATCAAACCGCTTCACCCAGTCGGAACCGCCGTCCGCCACCGAGGCCTTTACGTAGTCATTCCTCGGTAGCACCAGATACATCACGCTTGGGATTTCCAATTCCTCGCAGACCTCATGAAAGAGAATGTCACCACCGCTCGCGCCGCCGGACAATGCGACGAGCTTGCCTTTAGCGGCATCCTTTTCTTGCGACACTGCTTCTCTAATCATAGCGCGAGCTTGGTCTTCCCGATCCGGAGGAAACCTGGGATTCTCCCTTCCCGCAGCGTCCACTCGGTGGCCCGTAAACAAGAGGACGCGTGGCGGTCGATCCGCAGCCTCATCCTTCTTATCCACTTCGGCGATGTTTTCAAGCGCCGCTGTTGTACTTTCCTCAAGGACGCCGAGAGACTGGTACAGCAGTAACTGCTTTCGCGCTGCGTCACGAGCAAAGTCCGGGGCTTTGGCCAGAGCCTTCTTGTACGCGCGTCCAACGCGGCTCGGACTCTTGGCACTCAGCAAGATCTGATCCGCGGCGCTGATTTCGGCCCAAATGTCAGTCGTGCCCTGGCGCTCCAGGGCTGTTCGCTTTGATTCGATCGCCAGCCTGACCGCAGCGACCAAGTCCAAACGAAGCTCTTGAAGCCCTTTAAGTTTCAACGCAGCCTCGTCCGCGGAATCAAAATTCGCCTTCCACTCAGACGGTAGAGCAGACGCGAGCTCGATCGTGACAGCCACTAATGCAAGCTCATTGAGGCCGGAGTAAAAGTGATTCCGGTCTTCGATGAAACCTTGGCCGTAGAGCTGCAACGACCGTTCTAGGTGCGGTGAACTCAACGCCGCCTTCTGAATTGCTTGGAGACCGTCAACCTTCTTCCAATCCTGCTCCCAACGCGTCTTCGCGTTTCGAGCCATGAGAGCTCGAATTTCGGCTCGGTTCCAGCGGGAAACCTCCTGGTTCTGAAGGGCACGTTCGACCGCTTGGTCCGAGCTCACGAGGTCGTCCAAACGCTGGAAGATCGTAGCCAGCAGAGTGTTGGCCTCCAGATCGAGCGGATCGTACTTGCGTACCAGATTCCACGTCGCCTTCGCACCTAGCGAGTCCTGCAGCCTAAACTGGGCATCTCCGATTAGCCGAAGCCCAACTAACTTCCAGGCAAATCCGTCCAACTCAGCCGCCAACAGCTGGAGGTTACCGCATTTCTTACCATGCTCGGCACGCTCGACTTCCTCGCGAAACTCCAGGGGGACAACGAGGAACTTGTTCCGATCCTGAGGCTCCAATCCTGGCAATAGCTGAAAGACCGGACTGTCCACACTTTGGGAATCCCGCGTAGCTTTCAGCGCCTTAATCAGGTCTGTCAGAGCGCCGGCAGGATTGTCAGCATCGTAGCCCAGATAGCGGTCGGTCTTGAGGTCAAAGGGCACCTCCTCACCCTCCGACCTTATGAGAAACGTACGTTTCTCGCTGAAAGCATGCCGAATGCCCAGCTCATAGAACGCATTGGCGTTGTGAATCGATATGTCCGCGATTACGAGATCCGCTATCAGGAGCTGCTCGAACATATCGGTCCGGATGTTGCCCTGCTGAATGAACTCCCCAGTTGTGCCGCCCGAGAAACCAAGCTCTTTCAGCGCCGGACCAATCAGCTCCTTTTCGACGCGGTCGAAATTTATACCGTTTTTTGTGCCGAAAGGTCGAATAATAAAAACGTGCATGTTGCTCGACTCCGCACGAAAGATCGACTCACCCAGAATTCTACACTGGAACTAGGAGAATAAACACGGCCCCCACCGTACCAGGTCGCACGACACCGTGTACGCTGCGCGGAATACGTACTTAGGGAATCACGGGATCCATCGCCAGCCGCTTCGCGAGCGAGTTCACCTGCTCTTTCAGGTTCTTTTTGAAATCCATGTTGTCGGAGTCGTCGTGAATTAGCTTCAGTTCTTCGGTAACAACGGTCGCCTTGGCCTTGATCTCCGAGAGCGCCTCGGACCGCGCAGCTCCCTCGAGCTTATCGACGGCAAGGGCCTGCCAGGCTCGCAGCGTCGAGAGTTGTGCGGCGCGTATGTAAATCCGCATCGGATGCTCGCGGGGAACGTTCTCGGTCCGGAGAGCACGGTCACATACAGTCAGCGCACTCACGAAGAACGCCTTGGAACTGTCGTATTTCTCCAATCTCAGCCCGCGATCGTGGTCGCGAAGACCCGGTAGCGCGAGGCGCATCACCCGGCCGCGTTCGCCGAGTGTAATTGTCCCTGCAGCTAGTTCGGTATTCACTATTGCTAGAGTTGCACGCAACTCATCGGAGTGCTCCTTTTCGATCTCGGCACACGTAACCTCTTCCGAGGGCTTACCAGACAGGTCGGTCGATTCGCCGAATTCGTCGAGGTCGGCAAGCCGCCAAAGACAGTAGGCCTTTAACATGAGAGCGATTCCGTAGAGGCGGTCGCTCCTGAGTTCGGCCTCGTTCGTACTGATCTCTCGGTTCACGAGCGCAAGCGCCGTGCGGTAATCGCCGACCACTCCCGATTGGCCGAGAACTTGAACATCCATCGACTGTCCCTTTGCAAATACGCGTAGCTCTGTCTCCGCCGCGCGGCTGAACAAGTCTTGCACGTCGCGGATGTAGCGCGCCGCGCAACCCGACGCAGCAGCGATCAGAACGACGATGGAAACAAATCGCGCGAAACGTTTCATGCATATATTCATGTCGAAATTCTCCCGTCTTACCTAAATCGATCTAAAAGAAGAGGCCCATCAGGCGGCCCAATTTCCGTCCTCTGCGATGACGGAACGAAACCGATCGACGTCGAACGGACGGACGTCTCCGAGCTCGGCCCGGATGATGCGCACCAGGATGACAATTTCCGCGTCTGAAGTTCCACGCTTGCTGAGCTCGGCAAGTCCGATCTCCACGAGGGCGATCAGAGTCGAATTCCGCGCGGCTTTCCACTTGGAACTCCCGTCATTCGCCGGGTCAAAGATCGCTGCGAATACCGCATCAAGGGTAGCGGTAATCGCCAGACGTGCGGCGTTACTGGCGCCTTCGTCGAGGTCGTCGAGAAACGATGCTCGATCTGCAATTGCTCGAACCGCCGACTGGAACAGAGCGATACCCGCCTCTGCCGAGACGCGCTTGCCGTCGAGTTTTCTCAGCGAAGTGAGAATTGCCTCGACGGCAATCGCCAAGGTCTTACTTTCTCCTCCCGCTTCGTCGATGAGCCACGCCGGGTTGTCAACGATCTCATCGATCACAGTCTCGAGAACGCTACTAATTTGCCCTGGCGTTAGCACTGGCTTCCACTGAGAGCCGGACGCCGGCTTTTTCGCTAGCCGTTGAAGCAACACTTTTGTCGCGGTGACCAATAGGTGACGCTTTGGATTCGAGAATTTCTTGCCCCAGATAAGGTCCATATTCTCAGCGGATTTCTCCAGGACAAGCCGCACGACTTCCGTGAACATGTCGGGTTTATAGGGGCCCGGGAGTTTCGCGAGCTCATGCGCGACGGCCACGAGCGTCTTCTTGAGACCCTCATTGTCGATCTTGAGGATGTCCGGATTCGCAGCAACGGCCTCGAAAACGGCTCGGACGACTCGATTCATTCCTGCGCCCGAGAACACCTTCCGAAACGTCACCTTATCCTCACCTAAAACAAGATCAGCCACCACCCCCCCAACGTGCGTTATGAGAGCCGCCTGATTAGCATCGTCGACGTCCAAGAAACGCTGCGGATTCGCGAGGATCGTCTCGGCCCCGCCCTTCAGGACGGAACGCGCCACAAGTTGCAGCCAGGCTGAACCGGACTGCCGCTCCGTTGCGGGGGCTTCCTGGAGAAAACGATCGGCTGAATCCTTAAGCGTTCTTGTGACGTTCTCGATTAACTCCTGCTCCCGTTCGCCGTTTGAGATGAGTTCCGGGTTCTTCGATACGATATCGACCACGGCGATCATGAGTGAAGGCGCGATGTCGGCGAGTTCCACGGTGGCAAAATCGTATTGCTCGAGCGTCTCGACGAACGTTCGCAAAGCCCGTCCCTCGGCAGAGTTCTCAGAAAAGTGCTGAGGATTCTGGGAGAAGTAGTCAATGGCGACGGTAACGATCGTGCCAGCGATCGTCTGCAGGGGGCTAGGGTCAGGGGAGTCTTGCCACTGACGGATCGTCGAAACGGCTATCAACTGATTCTCATCGAGCTGACCGATTCTGCCCTTGTCATTCCCGGCCTTTGGGTGGGTTAGAGCGTAGATCGATTCGTAGAGCTCTTCGAACTCCTTCTGTTGATACGGATCATCCAGCGGCCAACCGTCGATCAGCTGCTTGACACGACTATACTTCTCGACTGCAGCCGTTCCGTGGTCGTTTTCTGTGAACCAAACGAACGCTGTCCTGTGATCGACATCCGGTGACCGTGGCAGCGGCAACGTGAGCGATCGTCCCCTTGTGCTGTCGACGAATGCCTTGCGAACAGAGCCATAAAGCTGGAGGCCTGCCTGAATGGCAAACATAATGATCTCCGCCGTACCCATAAGAGATGCCCTTTCTATCTATAGAAAGCGAATCCGCGAACACCCAGCACCGAGACACCGACCACTCGCAGTTGTGAAAAACTTTGCAATCTCGCTGAATTCATCAGAGCGCTTTGGCTCGGCCGCCAAACACGCGAGACTGACTCCGCACGGGCGGCCCGCAGCGTACGTATAACGTCTACACCGGAATCTTAGCTCCCGGCCTCTGAACGTCGAACGATCCAATACGGCCATTCTGGCTACGACAATTCCCCGTCTCCCGCCGGACTCAATGGCCGCGCCGTTCTCTTCCGTTTCGGAAGTCGGCCCTGCATCAGGAACAGCTTATCAAAAATCCTTAGGTGGATAGACGCCACAAGCCACCCACACAAACTCAAAAGGATGCCGGCCAAGACGCGCGTCAGCGTCTCGCGATAGTTCACCGTCTTCGAAACGAACTTACCGAAAAAATAAGCTACGACTATGGGCACTACAATCGCGATCACCGTTAGCGCTACCGAACCCACAGTACGTGCCGAAATCAGCGTCGCGTCCCAGGCGAAATATGCGGTAACTGCAATGGCGGCGAGGAGCGCGACCAAAAATACGCGACTAACGCAGCGCAAGGGCTTGGACAGCTTCCAGATCTTAAAACTGGGGCTCTTTCCAACCTCCAACTGCTGGATTACGTCAGCCGACGACGGATGCGCAGTCGCCTCCCCGCGTAACGAGCCCTCCACCTCGAGGAAGCGCCACTGCGCCCTATCCCTGCCTTTCTCTCTTGGCCATTCGACCTTCTGGTCGAATTCCCATTCGGTCATTCGATACCCACTGGTCATCAGAGAGGCGGCTTCGACGTCCGTGAACGAGTCGAGGTCCGTGCGGAGGCCCGCCAGTTTCGCCTGGACCTCTTTGAGGATACCGTACTCGGTTTTCTCTTTCTTCTCAGGCTCGGTCGGACCTCCCGCAGGAGGGTTCCCAAGCGTCTCGTCTTTCCCCGTGCGCCAAGAAACACTCTCAGCTTTTAGCCCTTTCTTAAGGTGCACGAACATCAAGCCACGCAGTTGTCCGAGACGATTGAGGCCGGCCAATTGGTCAAACTCCGCTCCTCGCACACGCGCCTGAAGGATGCTACTAGTGCGTAGGAGAACTGAAATGATTCCTTTGCTCGGATTCGACTCCGAGTTCATTTGGCCGGCAGCATCGCTAACGAGAATCAGGGTACAATCCTGATCCAACAATCCTTGAATGCCTTGGTTGTCATGGACTCCACCGTCTACGAGTCTGACCGTTCGTTCGGGATACAGCTCGTCGATCACGATGGGATCGAACAGGCCCGGGACGCAGGACGACGCAGCAACCGCATCACCAAGCCGAACGTTCGCATGCGATGGCGGTGCCTCCGCGTAGTACATCCGGCGCAAGCGCTCGTTCGCGTCGACCGAATCGACCCCCTCCGGAGGTTCCCCCATCCACGACGCAGTGAACTGCCAGTTGTGGCCTGTATTGAGGCTGGTCGCATTCAGCATCAGCATTGGCACCTTCGCAGCTCGTCTCCAATTGTGGAACTTCGGAGTAAAGTTGTCGTCTTGCCGAAGTCCCCCCTCGGAACGGACCGCGGGGTGCACAAAAAGATTGTTGAGCCAACTTTCCGATGCGGCGTGATGAGACTGGGCGGGGAAGAAAATCCCTGATTCATAGAGAGCGCCCAGGCGTTCGGTCCGAGAGTACTGGTTCGGTTGGAAAATCATCCGCAGATTCGACGGAAAACTTGCAATAACCCGCGTCCGAACGTTCTTCTGCACGCCCTTTAGAAAATCCTGCTCGATTGCTTGAACGATTTCGATATAGTCTTCGCGCGTGATCTCATCATCTGGCTTTTTCTCAAGACGCCTCCTAACAGCCAGATAATAGTGTGCCCCAATAATGGATCCTCCAGACACGCACGAAAGGGCCTCCACATGGCGCAGCACATCGAGCTCCGCAAGGCGAGCCAGGACACCGATGTGAAATAGAGAGGCGCGAAACCCGCCGCCCGAGAGTGCAAGTCCAATCTTTCCGGTAAACGCAGCGAACAGACTTTCCGTATTGAACCCAAAGGACTCCTCGAGGACAGCCCAACCCCCCGTCTTCTTCCTTTCGTCGAACCCTCCCGGAAACTCTCTCTGAATCAGTAGAAGGGAGGCGAGCTGTCGAGCTGTGGACTCAAGCTCCCATTCCGATACGTCAAGACGAAGCCCATCCGTTAGCCAACGCTTCGCATCGGGGTATTCCTCCGTGCCCAGACACGCCTCGGCGAGAGTCGCATACAACCACCATTCCTTTCGATTGCTGATCATTAGCTCCAGGCTCGGAATGAGTTCTTCCCGAATTTTGCGCGCTTCTTCCCGGTTCCGATCAGCAGAGGAGGAGGCAACACCAGCTTCTGTCGCCTCGATCTCCTGTTCATGTGCGATGCGATCAAGAATGAAGCTCGTGTTGATCCCTGTGAAAGCACCGCCGTCGTAGTCGTCGTCGGCAGGATCGAGCGTCTTCATGGCCTCATAGCCCCGGCGGTAGTAGTGAAGAGATTGCTCGAGGTGAGAACGCTGCCCGTCAGCCTCCCACTTGCGTTTGTGGATGGCACCGGCCAGCCCAAGTGTCTCGGGGTTATCCGTGCTCCCCGGCGAATCATCCGGATCGTTCAAGATCCCAAGCGCTTCATCCAGACGTTTACCCAGGGGAATCGACGGTTCTTTGTAGGTACACAAGGCAAGCTGCTGGCGAGCCTTCTTTTTCAGATCCGCATCTCGTTCGATGCTCTCGTCCTGGAGCGCTTCCGCCAGAAGTCCTCTTGCGTATTTGAAGGCGTTGAGCTTCTTGAATCGCATGGCGAGCTCGAACCGTTCTTGGGGGCCAGCGCCCTCTCCGGGATCGTCGAGACGCCTGGCGACCGTGCCGTCAGGATATTTCGGCTCCAGGTCGCCCGGGGTCACGACGTCCTCCTCATACTCACGGAGCACGCGTACGCTAAACGGGAATCCGCCCCAACTCTCGACTGTCAAGGCGAAGCCGGTCTCCCGGCTCGTGACGACTTTCACTGGACTCGGGTACGCGGGATGCAGCGTGTAGAACACTCGGTCGACCTTATCCAGCTTGCCCGCGCCGCCCTCGAGCCACAGCCTGCACGACCACGCATCCGATTCCGGGTTGTACTTACAATCCTGCTTAACCGGGAAATCCATCGTCGTTACACCTCCTCATAAAGGGTAGCACGTGCAAACTCACCGATAGAAATCACTCTGCCCCTCAGCCCAAATCGGCGCAGGAAGAGAACCAGTCGTCTCTTCCCCCGTCTGAGCCGCATCCCGACGACCATGCACGTCGCCGAGACAAGCCCGACGGGCAACAAGTCGAGCATGGTGTCCGTCTCGTTACGGAATGTCGCTGGATCAGTCTCAGCCCGGCCGAAAAGTAGCAGGATCAGCCAAGTGAGCAGGACGATCAGAAACATTACAACTGGCAGAGATGCTACCAAGCCTGCGAGTAGAAGAAGGGTCCAGAGCAGTGTCGCAAGGGTCCCTGCCAACTGGCGAAACCTGGAGACACGTTCGATCTTCGAGACGCTTCTGATGCCCATGGCATGAATAGTATAGGAGGTGCTTCCGCTAAGCACCTTTAGAGCTTCGATTACAACTTCTGTGTCCGTTACGACTTCGAGTTCGTCTTTCGCATCCTCAGTTCTCGTAGGATCAAAGTACTCGGACGCGCGGCAGGAAACAACGTTAACAAACTAGGCCCGCGCGACCGAATGTACGAGTCCCTCTTCGACTTAGAGGGGATCCGCTAGAATCGGCCATTGGCACTCACCGAGGCTTCGATATTGTCAGGGGTCGGAGAGGTTCGATCAACGGAGTCGATACTCGAGCTCGGAGTCTCCGCTTGAGGAATCGTCGATTTTCGCGGGTTTCGCGAGCGCAGAATCGACGTCTTCTCACCGAACGGCTTCTGGATCGCGTTTTCGCGCTCTCAGAGTTTGAGAGACCGCCGTTGATAGCGTTCAGGAAGCATCAGGCGGAGCACAAGAACACACCCGACGCACTAGCTTTCGCACGTCCAACCGGACGGATGCCCAAAGCGAAAGCAATGGAAAAGCCACCGCACCCTACCGTACGCGCGCCAGCTTCCGGACCCTACCGGGAGTTCCCCACACGGATCTCCGCTATCCTACTCGCTGGCCGCGGCGGCCGGGGTCGTGACCGCAGGTTTCGACTAGCGCAAGTAACCGTCGGCCCAGACCTTGAAGCCGATGTTGTGGAACTTCAGGTCCTTGGCGCCGAAGAAGCGCTCGTAGGCGAGCTGGACCTCGGGCTTTTGCTTCTTGCGCTTGAGCCGGCGGCGCTCGACCGGGTCGACCCAGTCGACGACGACGATCTTCGGGGGGTCGCCCTTGCGGGTGCGGAGCGCGCGCTTGAACAGGTACTTGATGTGCATGTCGTCCCCCGGCATCGAGTAGCCTATGAAGGTGATCTTGTCGGCCTGCCGCAGCTCCTGCTCCGCCTTACGCCAGAGCTGGGCCAGGTGGTAGTTGCGAAGGTCCTTGAGGTGGGTCGGCGTGACCAGGATCGGCTCCCACCCTTTCTGGGCCGCCCGGCCGCCGGCGTAGATCTCGCCGATGGCCTTCTTGGTGCCCCCGTAGATCAGGTCTCCCGTCACGGGATCCCAGAACCAGTTGAACGACCCGTGAAGCTTGAGCAGCTTGAAGGCGTCGTTCGGCAACGGGGCGGCGCTACGAAACTCGACGCCGTAGTCGATCGGAAGATGCTTGCGCCTGCCGAGGGCGCCCGAGTCAAACGCGTCGATGTGGTCCGCGCGATGGACGAGCTGTACATCGATCAGGATGTCGTAGTTGAACGAGATCACCGTACTGTCGTGCGGGTCCAGTCGCTGGCAGAGCCGCCACATGGAATCGATTCCGGTGCGCTCCCGGTTGCGGTGGGACAGGCCGAAATCCAGTGTCTTGAAAATCAGGTACTCGAGGTTCTCGCGGACCGAGCGGAGCTGCTTCTTCCCGTACGCGCGGTGTAGGCGTTCGCCACGATCGATCGCCATGTCGACGACACTCATGGTCTCCGTCAGACCGGGGCAGGCGCGCCAGTTCCTCATGGTGCTCCCGGCACGGAAGCGAAAGACCTTTTCCAGGAAGTCCGCGACCATCGTGAGCCGCCGCTGGTTGACCCCGGTTCGCTTGGTGAACGCCCACGGCAAGATCTCGTCCGTCAGGGGCGCGCCGTGGGCCTTGGAGGCGCCGGCGCCGAGCACGTAGACCTCTCGCATGTGTCAGGTCACCTCCAGCTCGAGCTTCGCGGACGCGGAGTCGCCGTTACGATCCGTTACCTTGAAGGTATACGCGCGCTTGGGCACGGCCTCGGTCGGGGTTCCGGAAATCTGACCCGTCGCCGGGTCCAAACTGAGACCAGCCGGAAGAGGTGGTGTCGGCGGTGACCACGTATACGGAAGCTTTCCCTCAAAGGCTTCCGGCTGGCCGCCGGTGTACGGGCTGCCGTGCGGGGTGCGACCGAGCGTCACGGTCTTGATCGCCGGTCCCCCAAGCGTATCGCCCCTTGTATCGCGATCGGTACTGAACAGGTTGCGAGCCACCTCGGCGAGCTTCTGGTACGCCCGGTCTGAGAACATGCCCGCGAGCGCCGAGACGGCCACGATTCCGAATGGCGTCGTCATCCCGACGTCCACGTCGGATCCGGCTAGGAAACCCCCTCGCACGGCGAGATAGATGATGAGGGCCACGCCGGCCCCGACCGGAGGGCGTACGATGTAGAACATGGCCCAGCTCGCACCGAGCTTCTTGCGGCCCCGGTAGTCGCCCAGCGACTGCAACGCCGCGATCGTCGCGCCGAACGCCCCGGTGAACAGAACGAGCAGAACGAGCCGTAGCTCCACCGAGAGGTTGATCTCCTTGCCAAGGAACCTCCACACCCCCCCGAGCGGTGCAGAGGTTTCGATCATCAGCTTCTTGGCGTTGGAGGTTCCCTTGTCGTTCTGCACGGCCACCGAGACAGGTCCCGGAACGACGAAATCTTGGGCGCGAAGGTTTACGAGCAAACCGTTCTCGTCGAGGTACTCGGTGTCGCGGGGACTCCCACCGAGCAGTCCCCTCGAGTCCGCGGTGAAATTGTGACCGAAGATCAGAACGGTGGGACGAGCGGCGCCGTACGCAAGCGTTTCAGGGCGGATCCCGCTGACTGCAGGTCCATCGCCATCAGGCTTCTGACCGAGCGCGGGCCTTTCCAGCGGCTGCGTGGGCGGCGCCGCCGGTGCTGCGCCCCACACACCGTAGACCAGGTACAGGAACAAAAGACTGGAGAGCGCGAGATAGACGAGTAGGGCGTTTCTCGTGAACGGAGCCATGCGTTCTCCAGCGTCAGCCATGAATCTCCCCTCCAGCCACTGCCAACTTCTGCTTGCCCACTGTTGCAATCTCACCCTGGTTCACCCGCTCGCCGCGCGGAGCAACTCGAGCACTCCACGAACCACGAACCCCAGTGCCACCGCGCTGACGAACCTGGTCGGCGGGGCGATGTCGGGACGGCACGAAGCTCCCTTCTTGACGAGAAGTCGGACGGCACAGCCGGCCAGAACAACTCCGCCGACCTGCCGCGGCTCGATGGGCTTGGGCCACGGTAAATGGTCGCCAAAAGCACAGTTCAAAGTGACCAAGGACAGCAGTATCCGTGTCAATGGCAGTCAAGCCGGAAGCTCTCATCGTCACTGTTCGGAGTCGACCCGTCGACATTTACCGCTTGCCAACCCGTAGGCGCTCGCGCGAAGTGGTGGGGGGTCAGGCCATATTCCTGGGTCGAGTAGAATCCAAACGAAGCGCGGAGTCAAGGTTGGGCGCAAGACTGGCTTTAGCACCGGAATGATCACCGTCAACGTTTTTCTCGGGCGGTTTTAAACAACCTAAGTCGGAACACTGACCGCGTCCGCATCCAAAACAGAGTAGGTGACATCCCTTAATCACTTCTGGCTATACCCAAACGGGTACCCGAGAAATGGTCACAAGTTTTTCGTGGCAGAGTCGATTCCGAGACGGAAAATGCTCAGTGACACGACAGGCATCCAATCTTCTTAGTCTTGGTCTTGGCGTAACGTTACTCGCGTTGAAGAAGTCGTAAGTCACTACTTACCATTTCCGCGTTTTGGTGTTGTGTTTCGTTCTTGAGCCTAGGATGAAAGGCCGCAACGAGGATGCCATCGCACGAATTGCAGCTATTAACTGGTGTTTGATTCTCTCTTTCACTCTTTTAGGTTAGGACCGGCGTAGCCGCGGGTGATGCCGAGGTGCCCCCGCTCCCGGGACCGGGACTCGATGTCCCCGTCGAAGTGATACATTCCAGTACAACTCAACCATGTCTCTCTGAAGGGAGTCCCTATGCGACGCGTGTTCACCAACATCCAATCCAAAGAGATCGGCCGCGGCGGACCCAACACAGTGGAGTCCACCATCACGGTGGACGGACTCCACGACTGCCTGCGAGATGTCAACATCTCCATCGACATCGATCACACGTGGGATAGCGATCTCTCCATCTCGCTGACCGGGCCGAACGGTACGCGGGTTCTCCTCGTGGCCACGGAGGGGGGCAGCGGAAGCAACTTCCGGTTCACCAAGTTCGATGACGCCGCGCCGGTCTCGATCGTCGGCCGCCGCGCGCCCTTTCGAGGGACGTTCCGCCCCGAGGAGAGCCTCTCGGACTTCGATCATTCGGATCCTAACGGCACCTGGACCCTGCGCATCAAGGATCAGGCGGCGCAAGATGGCGGAGCTTTGAACTCCTGGACCCTCGACATCGATGATGGCCTCTACACCTTTGAGAACAACGCGGTGGTCCCCATCGATGCCGGCGGGCCGAATACCGCCACAAGCGCCATCGATGTTACGAATCTGACGGGCCTGGCGGTCGCCAACGTTCGCGTGCACGCCGATCTGCGCCACACCTGGACCTCGGATCTGCAGCTCACGCTCATTGCACCCGACGCCACGCGGGTGATCCTCGTCGATCGCCAGGGGGGAGACGGGGACGACTTCCGCAACACCATCTTCGATGACGACGCACCGACCTCCATCAACGATGGAGCGGCCCCCTTCGCCGGCGCGTTCAGGCCGGACCATCCCCTCGCCGGGCTGGAGAACCTGCAGGCCAACGGCCGCTGGCAGCTCGAGGTCAGCGACAAGGAACCCCAGGACGGTGGGTCTCTGCGCTACTGGCGTCTGGAGATCCAGACCGAGTGCGCGCACTCGCGGACGCCATCCGACTTCAATATCGAGGTCCAGTTCATGGGAGGGCTCACCGTCGCCCAGCGAGCCGCCTTCGAGCTCGCCGCAGCGCGCTGGTCGGAGCTCATCACCGGCGACCTGCCCAGGGTTCGCTTCGAGAGCCGGGACATCGACGACGTGCTGATCCTCGCCGAGGGCAAACCCATTGACGGTCCCAGCAGGATTCTAGGACAGGCCGGCCCGACTCACGTCCGCCCCACGTCACTGCTCCCCTTCCGAGGCGTGATGAGCTTCGACTCAGCGGATCTCGCCGGCATGGAGGCCAACGGCAGCCTCGTTGACGTGATCGTTCACGAGATGGGACACGTGCTCGGCATCGGCACGCTCTGGGAGATGCAGAAGCTCCTCACTGGCAAGGGCACCGACAATCCGATCTTCGGAGGCACCGCCGCCATGCGCGAGTACGGCGCCCTGATCGGTGGAACGCCGAGGCCGGTTCCGGTGGAGAACGAGGGGGGCCCGGGAACCCGCGATGGGCACTGGCGCGAGTCCACCTTCGACAACGAGCTGATGACCGGCATCGTCGATGTCGACAACCGACTGAGCCGTCTCACCATCGCCTGTCTCGAGGACATGGGCTATCAGGTGAACTACGATGCGGCCAACGAGTACCATATTCCCGCGGCACCGTTCGCGCTCGGACTCCTCGCCGACGACGGGCGTCACCGCTGCTGTGTGCGACGGCCCAAGCCCATCGTCGTGGAGCCGGACGATGCCGGTTCTTCACGGTAGACCCCATACGTGTCTGTCACGACTACCGCACAAAACGTAACGAGTTGCCGTCACATCAAGAGCCACGCCAAAAGCTCGCCGCTGCCCACGTCCAGGCTTGGTCCACCGAGTCTCCACGGCAAGTCACAATCCCGATGGTGCCCGAAGAGGCCGATTGGGTAACGCAGTCCAGGGCGTCATTTTCGGCGTCGCAGTAGGAACTACGGTGAGAAACCCGGATTAGGGGCAAGCGCGAGTGCCGGCCGCGGCAAGAGGGAATCGACCCTCGCAGATGCTGGATGTCCCAAACTCTCGCCTCTCCGCATCTCGAATCGTTGGGGGGTTCCAATTCCAAACCAAGAGAGGCTATACTGACCTCGACCTACAAGGAGGGTTTCCGATGAAACTGGCGCTCATTCAAATGCAAAGTTCGGTGGGGCAAGTAGAGGAGAATATAGCCAAGGCATCTCCCCTGATAGATGAAGCCTGCGCCCAGGGAGCACGGTTGCTGGTGCTGCCTGAGTTCTGGAGCACGGGTTACTTCCCTCTATCCATTGATTACGGTTTTTATGATTTAGCCGACAGTGAGGACGGCCATGCCATGGCCTGTGTCAAAACCAAAGTACGCGAGCACGGCGTCCACATCGTCTCCACCATTTACGAACGGCAGGGCCCCGGTCTTTATTACAATACGGCCATGCTGGTGAACCCGGGTGGCGAAATCGTGAGCAAGTATCGCAAGGTGCACGTGCCGGCTCGGCGAGGCCTGGAAAAACTCTACTACAGGGGCGGCTCCAAGTTTCCGGTTGTCGAAGTTGAGGGTTGGCGGGTCGGAATGATGCTTTGCTATGATTCTTTGTTCCCCGAGCCCGCCCGCTGTTTGGCGCTCGGTGGGGCAGAATTGATCGTGGTGCCCTTTGGGGCCTCCACGACGGAAGGATCGATCTGGGATCAGTTGATGATGACCCGTGCGTTCGAAAACGGCGCTTACGTGGCCCCTTGCAATGCCGTCGGCCCGTTGCAAATGCCCGATGGGGAGCCCTTCCTCCTGGGCGGAAAAAGTCTCATTGCCGACCCCAACGGCAAGATCGTGGCTCAGGCCGATGCCACGGAGGAGTCCATCGTTTATGCGGACCTCGACCTGCAGGAAGTCCATGACGTCCGCAATCGCTACTTCATGTTCAGGGATCGGCGGCCGGACACCTACGGAGTCATCACCACGGCCACCGAGGATATCTCAGGCTAGTCCCGTCCCCGTCCCCGAGCCCGATTCTGCCTCTGACTCTGAGCCCCGACTCTGATTCTGACTCTGACCCCGACTCTGACTCCCCACCTCGGCTAGTCACCACTTGACCACGACACCCTCCCCCTCCCGCTCAAAAGGGAACTCCTCGCCGTTTACAGAAACCATCGTGACGCCGTCGACCCAGCCATCCAACCGCAGCGTGGATCCTTTCACCCGAGGCCCGGCCGTCAGCACCTCCAGCCGGTCCGTCTCGCGCTGAAAAGCGAGCTGTCCAAGCTCGTGTCGCGCCTCGAAACTGACAACGGTCTTTCCGCCGTGCGCAAGCTTGCTGCCTCGAAAAATCACGCCCCCACGCACCTTACCCTCAGGACAGAGGGACAGGGAAGCGAGCGCAGCGTCGGTGTCCAGCCCTCCTGCTTGCCGGAGCCCTACCGGATGGCTTTGTCGGCCCGACGCCAAGGGACAGGCGAGGAAAATCTCCTCGGCGCCGTCCGGGAACCGAAGCTTCCCCGCAACGACCTCGCCGGCTGGCTCATGGCTCTGCGAGTCTAGCACGCTCAAGGCTTCCAAGCGCGGCGGTGCAGGGGCGCGCGGCACGAGGGGCCAGAGCACCGTTGCAAATCTGACGGATGCTGCACCCTCACGGCGATAGCAAACTACAGGGGCAGCATTCTTGACCCCCGAAACGAATGCGGCCCAGCCTTGCGGCTCGCCGTCCTCATTCCCGGCGCGATCTTCGTTTCCGGTGATACCCTCGAGGAGTGTGACGTCGAGCCCTCGGGTCTCGGCTGGAAGGATCGCGAGTCCCCGACCCGAGTCGTCGCGCGTGATCACCGCGAGCGTGTCGCGGTCGACGTCGGAGCTGCTCCCTGGATACAGGTGGAAAAGAAGCTCGTAGAGATGGTTGCCTCCCTCCCCTTCGAGCCGATCCACAATCACCCAGTACCGGGCCTTGCGAAAAAAGATCTCGCGCCGATGCGTAACCGGGGCAGCAAGGCGCCGGTAGCCGGCATGCTCGCCAGCGACGACGTCGAAGGCAGGACACGTCGCCCAGGTCAAAAGTCGTGCACGGGCCGGGCAGTAGACGCGCCGCAGGCCGATCAAGATGCTTTGATCCCTACCGTCCACCACCACCGTGTTGTGCGCCGCGGTGCCCCGGAAGAAATTCCGCCAACGTTCTCCGAGGTGGGCGCTGTACATCCCCGGGTCGATCAGGACGTGGCTCTCGCCGACAGCAAGATCGATCGAGAGGGCGTCGGCGTGACCGTGCCCGGGAACGATGGGATCGCCAAACGGACCGCAATCAAAGACAAGGTGGAGTGGCTGTTCACCACGGTTCGACTCAAGGACGTAGTAGCCCCCTTGCGGGAACGCTTGAGACTGCCTCGAACGCTCCACCCCGCGTGGAGGGGAGTCGCCGGAGTCGGTCAATTTTCCCTGCTGCCCCAAAGATCCCAGGAGCCAGGCAAGGTCCTCGTCGGCGCGCGGAGTTGCCAGTATCCCGGAAGCTCCGAGGAGGGCCCTCGCACCGAGCGTTGGATTGAAACGCAGGTGACCATCGTGGCGCGAAGCATCGCCTAGAAGGGGTACACTCCCGTCCGGACGAGTGATCGCGCTCTGGAAGAGCGCCATGGCCACGAGCTTGAGCAACACGAGACCACAGTGCGGGTCGGTTTCGTCCCGTCCGACGAGCCGTAAGACGACGAGATATTCGAGAAGCTCGCTCGCAATGATTTCGTGATACAAGCTCGAGCGCTCGCTATGCACCCCGTCGGTGAGAACCTGGCGCCCGAGTTGCTCTTCGAGAAGTCGCAGCGCGTCCGCTCGCCATTTGTCGGCTCCCGGAAATTCTGGATAGAGAAACCCGACCATGGCCAAAGCTTTCGCCTCGAGCAAAAGGTGATTGTTCCAGGCGTGGCGTTCCATGTGGGCGTGGAGAAATCGCGCTATACCGAGTAAGCCGCGGAGAAACTCCACGTGTTCCCGATCCCCGAAGGATTTTGACGGCAGAAAGAGCGCGTGCGCCCAGCACCAGTTTGCAGTCCGCACCGAAGCCTCGAAAACGCGCCACGGCGGGGCCTTTACGCTGGGTGGATTGGCGCGGACCCAGTCGGTCATGAGCTCCGAAAACGCCTGCACGTAGCGCTCATCCTGCGTGTACCAGTACGCGCGCCCCAGAATCACGAAGAAATGGTGCCGGTTCAGGTCCCAGGTCCAGTCGAGATTGCCACCAGGCCGATGGTTCCAGTCCACGGTCTCTGAGAAAGCCACCTCGCAACCCCTGTAGAGAAAGCGCCGCTCGACCACCCGGTCGGCCTCGACGATGGTCCGTTCGCGCTCGGAGACGGGCACGGCGGTCACAATGGCCTCGCGACGAGCCCAGTCACAGAGCAGTCGTGGGCGTTCGCGAGCAAGCGCGCAGCCCAGTTCTTCCGTCGCTGGCCAGGTCTGCGCCCTTCCGAAACGCTCGATGAGCATCCGCTTCGCGCGCCAGCCGGCGTACGAGGAGACGTATTTCGGGCCCTTACCGAAAAAAGAGGCAAGGCGGACCCAGGGCGCTACTTTCTCTGAGGGCATGCGTCGAAGCGCGAACGAGGAGTTGAAGGGGACTTCGGAATATGAATAGTGAACAGTGAATGTGAATGTGAATAGTGAATAATGGGAAAATTCTCTTTCTCTGTTCTCCTTCTCTATTCTCTATTCTCTATTCATTCAAGCTCCCCGGCATACCGAAAAAGCATCCATGGCTACCGCGAGCGGACTCATCTACGTTATCGCCACCGGTCGAGCCGAGACGGGTCTCGAGGAGGCGCGGCTCCTCGCTTCGCGGTTGCTCTCCGCAGCGGGAATCGCTTCCTCCACGGAGAATCGGCGCGAGGGAGCCGAACAACGAGAACTGCCTGGCATTCTCTGGGGCTTCGTGCCTTCGGGGAAGGGCGCGCCGAACTCGGGAGATTGCCTGAGCCACGCGACCAGCGGGCCCGGCGGGCGCTGGGAGGCCGTTTTGCGAGGCGACCCGGTCTGGCTCGAGCCTCGTAGCGGCTATCCCTGCACGGCGGCGGAGCTTCTCCGGGTGTGGGAAGCGGAAGGCCCGCAAACAGCCCGGCTCATCGACAACCTTTCCCTCCTGCTCGTGGCGGACAAGGAACGGGGCGAGCTTACCGTCGTGACCGATCGCGTGGGCGGCATACGACTCTATTCGGCCTTTATCGGCCCCCTGCGCGTCTTCTGTACCTCCTACCTGGCGATCTCGAAGGTCCTTCAGAGAAAGGGCCTCGAGAGAAAAGCCATCGACGGTGACGCCATCGCGACTTTTTTTCACCTGGGCTATTTCCCTGGAAGACGCACGGCCCTCCGCGACGTCTCGGTGCACCCCGCCGCGGCGAGGACACGGATCCTGGGGGACTCCGTTCACACCGAGGCGTACTGGCGCCCCGACTTCACCGTCAACGGAACTCGGTCTTGCGAGGAAGTGCTGCACGAGGCCGTGGATGCCTTCAATACCACGGTAAGGGAGTACTCTGCCCAGAAGGAGGAGATCTATCTCTCCATCACGGCGGGTCTCGATTCCCGGGCTGTAGCCTCCTCGCTGCTCCATCAGTGCATTCCATTTACAACCTACACTCACGGCTTTCCCGGCTGCTGGGAGGGGCGGCGCGCTGAGCGCATCGTGAAGCGCCATGGAATGGCTCACCGTTTCGTGCCTCTGACCCAAAAATTCAGCGGTCGACTCGACGAGCTCGCGCGGGAGAGCTTCCAGGCCACCGAGGGTGAGATATCGTGCATCGAGAAAAGTCATCTCCTGTACGTGCTCCCCCTGCTCAAAGAGGATGCGGGATCCGGCGCGGCGTTTCTCCTGGGCGGCGGCGCAGGGATGTTGAAAGGAAGCTTTTACCGACTGCTCCACGACGAGGAATCCTACAGCATGTCGAATGTGGATCGGTACATCGGCTGGAACTTCATGAAGCGCCTGCCGGACATCTTCGCGCCGGAGGTCCCGGCGCGGGATCGAAGGGTGTTGCGTGAGTTTGTATCCTCTTCTCTCGATGAGGTGGAAGGCGGAAGCTTTTTCCAAAAACTCGACTACCTTTACCTCGTCCGCTATCGCAGGTGGGCCGGCGCAGTGAAGAACATTTACCGGCGGTTTTTCCCGGTTCGCGAGCCTTTCATCAGCCACCGCATACTCGAGTGCCTGTTTCCTCTCGCTCCCGCGATCAAGAAAGCCCACCTCCCCCACTTGGAGATCCTCTCGCACAACTTTCCCGCGCTTCAATATGATCTGACCAACACCATGACTCCCGCCCTCCGCCTGACTCCGCGGACGCTCCCGCGTTTCCTTCCGTCCGCGGTCTGGCGATCAAAGCAACTGCTCCGCGGCTTCAGTCGCCGCTACCTCCCCGTGGAGCTCTTTCCACTCATCGACTACGTGAATTACACCGAATGGATCCGCGAAGAAAGCGGGCGGGCCCTCGTTGATGCTCTTCTCGACCCCGAGAAAATGAAGAGCGCTTTTCTCTACGACGTATCTAAACTGCAACACTGGCTCGGGAAGCAACACGAGGAGGGCTATAGCTCCTTTCCCGTGATCGACAAGATGTGCACACTCGAGCTCTATTTCAGGGAAATTGACACAGAATGAAAGGTCCTATCGCCTACATCGCGCACTATTTCCCCACGCTCACCCAGACCTTCGTCTACCATGAAATTCTCGCCCTCGAGGACGCCGGCTGGGAGGTGCTGCCCTTCTCGATCCGCCGTCCGACGAAGGGCTTCTCCGACCAGGCCGCCAGACTGGCTTCCAGAACTTTTTACCTGGTCCCCGTGCGCTGGATGAACTTTCTATGGAGGCAAGCAACCCTCTTCCTGGCGCATCCTCTCCGCTATCTGACCATCTTCGCCCACCTCATCACGCGGCCCGGGGAGAATCTACGGTCGCGTATCCACGGTCTGACGCACTTCTTCGGTGGCATGTATCTCGTGCCAGAGTTGAGGAAGGCGGGGGTCAAGCACTTCCACGCCCACTTCGGCCAGAACCCCACCACCCTGGCGATGACCGCGGCGGAGTACCTGGGCATTCCGTTCAGCATGACAATCCATGCGCGTGACCTTTTCGTCGACACGGCCCTTCTCCCCACAAAGCTCGAGAAAGCGAAGTTCGTGGTGACGATCTCCGAATACAACAGAAAACTCTTGGGGGAGATCGCCTACAGCGCCGCGGCCGCCGAGAAGATCCGCGTCCTGCACTGTGGGATCGATATCCTCGCGTTCGAGGCGAGGCAGCCTACAGGGGACGAGGTGAGGAGTGAGCGTGCGCCAGTCTTCTTCGCCGTCGGACGCCTCGTCGAGAAGAAGGGGTACGTCTACCTCGTCGAGGCAGCGAAAATCCTCAAGGATCGCGGAGTGCCCTTCGAGGTGAAGGTGATCGGGGGCGGTCCGGACGAGACCCTGCTCGCGGCGCGAGTCTCCGAGCTCGGCGTCGGGGACTGTGTCCGGCTCGAAGGCTCCATGCCGCAGGAAGATCTCCTCCCGCTCTTGAAGCAGGCCGACGCATTCGTACTCCCTTGCGTGCTTGCCAAAGACGGCGACCAAGATGGCATCCCGGTCTCCCTCATGGAGGCCATGGCCTACGGCGTTCCATGCGTCTCGACCAGGGTTTCCGGGGTTCCAGAGCTGATCGAGGACGGCAAGGAAGGCCTCCTCGTACCCCAGAAAGACCCAGCGGCCCTGGCGGATGCCCTCGAGAAGCTCGCACGCGCCCCCGAGCTCAGAGCAAGGTTAGGAAAAGCGGGAAGGCTGAAGGTCGAAAGGGAGTTCACCCTCCAGGGCCTCGTCGGAAAACTGGACGAGCTGTTCAGCGGGAGTTTGTGATTGTATTACGCTCAGATGCAGGCCACTAGCCGGCCCATTGTGGTGCAGGCGTCTCGCCTGCATTCTTTTGTAGCCAAGCTTTTGGCAGGCAGGCGGGACGCCTG
>Ga0315336_1001338_pt1 | contig 49390 bp, 39 predicted proteins | sample ASW5metaG_FD_204512 | JGI IMG/M metagenome (GOLD analysis project Ga0315336, IMG submission 204512) | Ammonia-oxidizing marine archaeal communities from Monterey Bay, California, United States - ASW #5 | ecosystem: Environmental > Aquatic > Marine > Intertidal zone | place: USA: California...
TATACACGTCGGGGGTGTTTCGGCACGGGTGCTCGAATGGCCCAGGCACGAAGTGCTCGCCGGCCGCTGAGCAGGAGCCGCACGATGGAAGATGGTCAGGCTCGGGCCCGATGGTTTGTACGCGGCGACGTCGACGGTTTCTTCGGACTGGCGATCGACAATCTCATCCAGCTTCTCGTTATCGGCGCCTTGCTGCGCGGCGTGCTGGGTTTCGATTCGGACCTCATACTAGGGCGTGTACTGCCGGGCGCCGCGGTATCGGTTCTTTTCGGTAATTTGTTCTACGCGTGGCAGGCGAAGCGGCTTGCCGACGCGACCGGTCGCGATGACGTGACGGCGCTCCCGTACGGCATCAATACCGTCAGCCTCTTCGCCTTCGTCTTTCTGGTGATGCTCCCCGCTAAGCTTGCGGCGCAGTCGGCCGGTGCCGACGCAGCGCAGTCGGCATTGGTGGCGTGGAGAGCGGGCCTGGTAGCCTGTTTCGGCAGCGCGCTCATCGAGATAGCGGGCAGCGTGCTGGCGCCATGGATCCGGCGCCAGACACCGCGCGCCGCATTGTTGGCGGGACTGGCGGGAATCGCCGTATCGTTCATAGCGTTGTCTTTTTTCTACAAGACGTTTGGCTCACCAATGGTTGGGATCACGACGCTGGTGGTAGTGCTCGTGTGCTATTTCGGTGGTGTTCAGTTTCGCGGTGGTATCCCGGGTGGGTTGGTCGCTGTTACGGCGGGTACCCTTCTGGCGTGGACGACGGGGTTGGTTTCGACCGACCCCGCTGCCTGGGCGGACGCGCGCGCATCGCTCGGTCTCACATTGCCTCGGCCGGTTCTCGGCGAACTCTGGGCCGCTTTCACCGACGGCAACGCGACCGCTTATCTGTCGATTATCGTACCCATGGGCATCGTCAACGTCGTTGGGTCGCTACAGAACATCGAAAGTGCCGATGCCGCCGGTGACGGCTATGAGACCCGCAGCTCGCTCATCGTCAACGGAGTGGGGTCGCTGGTCGCCGCACTCTTCGGAAGCTGCTTTCCCACGACGCTTTATATTGGCCATCCCGGCTGGAAGGGGCTCGGTGCACGCATCGGATACTCCATTCTCAACGGTGCTTTTATCTCACTCATCTGCCTGACGGGCTCCGTGGCTTTGATTTCTCTCGTTGTGCCGATCGAGGCAGGGCTCGCCATCGTCTTGTGGATCGGCGTTGTGATCGTGGCACAGGCCTTCGAGGCGACACCGAAGCGACACGCGCCCGCGGTCGCGGTCGGTTTGTTACCCGGTATTGCGGCGTGGGGGACGTTCATGCTCAAGCAAGGGTTGCGCGCCGGCGGTGTCGGAATGCCGGGAGGTCCGCCGTTTCGAGCGGAACTCGAGCCTGTGATCGACGCACTCGACATTTCAGCGCGTGGCGCCTTTGCCTCGGAACAGGGGTTTCTCTTCACGGCCATGATCTTGGCTGCCGTAACGGCGGAGATTATCGAACGACGCTTCCGTCGAGCGGCGCTTTGGTGCGCCGTGGCGGCAATGCTGACCTCGTTCGGACTCATGCACGCGTACGCGTGGACACCCAGCGACACTGTCGTTCACGTTGGCTTTGGCGTCGCATCAGAGTGGGTCTTTGCCTATCTGATCGCGAGTGGATTTTTGCTGCTCGTTCCTTATCTGACCACTCCAGTGGACCGCGGCGATGGCTGATACCGATCCACCGATCGCCGTCTTTGCTTATGGTTCGAACCTCTGCGTCGAGCGTATGGCAGCGCGCGTCGACAAGGTTCGTACGATCTCTGTGGGGCAGGTGCGCGGCTACGTACTGCGCTTCAACAAGAAGAGTCGTGACGGTTCCGCGAAGGCCAACGCCCATCGTACCGACCACGAGCGAGATTGCGTTTGGGGGGCGGTCTATGCGCTGAGCGTAGACGACAAACGAAAGCTAGATGGCTTCGAGGGATTGGGCCGAGACTACTTCGAATCTGAAGTCGACGTGCGAACGATTGACGGACGTGTGATCAGAGCCTGGCTGTACTGGGCCAACCCTGCGTATACACACGAGGGCATCGCGCCCTACGCCTGGTACAAGCGATTTTGCTTCGAAGGTGCGCGCCATCACGGCTTCCCCGACGCCTATATCGAGGCGATTGCTCGTGTAGAGTCGATCGCCGATCCAGATTCGGCTCGCAATGACCGCGAGACCGAGGTGTTCACGCGTACGAAGCGCTGAGTGCGCCTTTCGAGAAATCGCCCCGCCGGGCATGATGGTGGTATGCGCAAGCCCGATCGCATCGTTTCACTTCTGCCGAGCGCCACCGAAATTGTCGACTGTCTCGGACTCGGCGAACGCCTGGTAGGCCGATCTCACGAGTGCGATTACCCCCTAGAGGCGAAACGGCTTCCAGTTTGTACCGCTGCTCGTCTGCCAACCGATGCATCGAGCGCTGCGATAGATCGCAGCGTCAAGGAAATAGTTGGTCAGGCGTTGTCGATTTATTTGATCGACGAGGCCGTACTGGCGTCGCTCGCGCCGCAACTCATTGTGACACAATCGCAGTGCGAGGTGTGCGCGGTCAGCCTGGACGATGTCGAGCGGGCGACGCGGCGAGTTCTCGGCTCCGACGTGCGTGTTGTGTCTATGTCAGCCGAAAATCTTGAAGGCGTCTTTGCGGATATTGAGACACTCGCGGCAGCGGCCGGAGTCGAAGAGACCGGTGCCCGCGTGGTTGCTGACCTGCGCGAGCGCGTAGCTGACATCGAACGTCGCGCGCAGCGCGTCGCGGCTAACCAGCCGTCGGTTTTGTGCATCGAATGGATCGAGCCGTTGATGTCGGCCGGAAATTGGATGCCGGAGATCGTTCGCGCGGCCGGTGGTCGTCCGTTGCTCGCACATGCGGGTGCGAATTCTCCGTGGATAGATTGGACGCAGGTCGCCTCGGAAGATCCCGAGGTGATCGTCGTCTTGCCCTGTGGCTTCGATATCGCGCGTACCCGCGAAGAAATTGATTTGCTAACGTCTCGACCCGAGTGGGGTCGATTGGCTGCGGTCAAAGCAGGTCGTGTGTTCATCGCCGACGGGAATCAGTACTTCAATAGGCCGGGGCCGCGCATCGTCGATTCCATAGAGATCATGGCGGAGCTGCTCCACGCTGAAGAATTTTCGTTTGGGCACGAGGGGTACGGCTGGGAGGTGCTCTGATCGCGCGACTATCTCGAGCTGCGCCTGCCGTTCAAGCGGCGACGCTTCGCTTTAGTCTTAGCGAGTTTACGATTACGGAAACCGAACTCAAGCTCATTGCCGCGCCCGCGAACATGGGGTCGAGCATCATACCGGTTAATGGGTAGAGAACGCCCGCCGCGATCGGTATGCCGAGCGCGTTGTAAGCGAAGGCGAAAAAGAGGTTTTGGCGAATATTTCGAATCGTGGCTGAACTGAGCGTGCGTGCGGTTTTGATCTTTGCGAGATCTCCACCGAGCAGTGTCAGGTCGGCGCTAGCCATCGCGATGTCGGTACCGTCGGCCATCGCGATGCCGACTTCCGCCGCGGCCAACGCCGGCGCATCGTTTATGCCGTCGCCCGCCACCGCGACGCGACGCCCTTGATCTCGTAGGTTTGTCACCAGATCGGCTTTCTCGCCCGGCGAGAGTTGTGCGTGTACGTGCTCGAGCCCGAGTTCATCGGCAACTTTTTTCGCCGGTCCTAGGCGGTCGCCGGTTGCCATCACTATCATGAGGCCTGCCCTGCGCAGCGATTCTATAGCAGCCGGTGTCGTCTCTTTGATGCGGTCTTGGAACGAAAGCCGCCCCGCGAATACGCCGTCGATGGCTACCAGCATTTCCGTGCGCGGATCGTCATCGGTGGTCGGTTGTACGACGTTTTCCGAAGCCAAGAGTTCCCGGCTTCCGACCAGTACTTTGCGACCATCGATTTCCCCGCGAATTCCGCGTCCGGGAATGGATTCCACGTTGATCGCGGACGGGGTGTCGAGGCCCTCTGCGTTCGCGTGCGCGACGCAGGCCTGGGCCAGCGGATGCGTTGCTCCACGCTCCACCGAAGCGGCAACCGAAAGCAGCTCATGCGGCGAGACGTCGTTGTGTGGGTCGATGCCGACCAGGCTGGGGCGTCCTTCGGTGAGCGTTCCCGTTTTGTCTATGACGAGTGTGTCGATCTGAGAGAGTGTTTCCAGGGCCGCTGCGTTGCGAAACAGCACTCCCGAGCGCGCGGCGAGACCCGTCGCGACCATAAGGCTCATGGGCGCCGCCAGTCCGAGTGCGCACGGGCATGCGATAATTAAGACGCTGACGGCGGCTACCAGACCACGCGGGATCGAGGTGTCGACGACCACTACGGCCCATACCACGAACGCTGCGGCGGAGATGGCGATCACCGTCGGTGTGAACCACGCGGCAGCTCTATCAGTCAGGCGACTGATCGGCGCACGACTGCGCTGCGCCTCGGCGACCATCGCGATGATGCGGGCGAGAACCGTGTTGTTTCCCGTTGCGACGAGGCGAATCACCATGCTGCCCTCACCGTTGACGGACCCGCCGGTGACGGGTTCGCCGATCGATTTGTCTACCGGCAGCGGTTCGCCGGTGAGCATCGACTCGTCGACCGCACTGTGTCCTTCCAGCACTTCGCCGTCCGCGGCGATGCGCTCGCCGGAGCGAACGCGAATGCGGTCGCCGATGATGAGCTCGGAACTAGCGACTTCGCGTTCGGTGTCGTCGGCTTCGAGTCGTATGGCCCGGTCGGGCGCGAGAGAGAGTAGGGCGCGCAACGCATCGCCGGTGCGGCGGCGTGCCCCAAGTTCCAAAACCTGGCCGAGTAGAACCAGGGTTACGATCATTGCGGCCGCTTCGAAGTACACGGCGACGCCGCCGGCCGAGGTCGCGAATGCTGCCGGGTACGAAGGACCGATAAGGAGGGCGGCGAGGCTGAACGAGTAGGCGGCAGCCACTCCGAGGCTGATCAAGCTGAACATGTTGAGCTTGCGTGCTCGGAGCGCTTCGCGCGCGCGTGCGAAGAAAGGGCCGCCGGCCCAGAAGACCACAGGGGTGGCGGCAATCGCCTGGAACCAAAGCGAGAGGGGCCCGGCGCCGTGCGCGCCGCCGGCCATCTCCGACATGGCGACGACGAAGATCGGTACCGTGAGCGTCGCCGAGATGAGGAAACGACGCTTCATGTCGGCGAGCTCTTCCAACCCGTCGTCTAGCGAAGGAAGTCTCGGGATCAGGTCCATCCCGCAGTGCGGACATGCCCCTGGAACACTCGATTCTACGCCCGGACACATCGGGCAAAAGTAGGCTGCCGAACCGGTGTTGTGGTCGTCGTGGGTGCTCATCTCTCTAAGGGTATGGGTCGCGGACGAAGGATTACAAATCGTTGCGCAACACGCCCGTAGGTGGTTCAAGCGCGGGATGCCGGCGTTGGGCGACCTACTATTGACGCTCGCTGCGTTTGCCACGGCGGCTTTTTCGGCCGTCGTCGGCATGGGCGGTGGTGTGACTCTGCTCGCCGTCATGGCCGCGCTCATGCCGGCTGCTTTCGTGGTACCCGTGCACGGGATCGTACAGCTGACGTCGAACGGTACGCGAACATTGCTCTTTCTCAAGCACGTTCACTGGGGGATCTTCGCGTACTACGTCATTCCGGCGATGATCGGTGTGGCGCTGGGCGCGCGGCTGTACGTTGGCAGCGAATTGCCCTGGTTCAGGCCCGCCGTAGGGGTGTTCATTCTTCTCTACCTCGTCACTCTGCGTCACAAACCGCGGCTCGGTCGATTGCCGATTCCCCTATTTGCGCCACTGGGGTTTGTCGTAGGAACCTTCGCGTCGCTAATCGGAGCAACCGGACCGCTCATCGCGCCGTTCTTTCTACGCGACGATTTGGATCGACAACAGGTCATCGCGACCAAAGCGATCGTCCAGATGGCGGTTCACATTACGAAGCTGCCGGCGTTTTTCCTTCTAGGCTTTGACTATGCGGCCCAGATTACCCTGGTAGCGCCGCTGGTCGCCGCGGCGGTGCTTGGGACGATGTTTGGCAAGCGCTACTTGTCGCGAATGTCGAACGAGACTTTCCGCAAGCTCTTCGCGACCGTTCTCACGATGATCGCGATCTACCTGGTTGCCTCGCCGTTTTTGTAGATTAGCTGACCGCGCGGGTCGTATCGCGGATCGCATGTGCCTCGGCGGCAGCACTAGCGAGCGCAGCCGCGTGCGTGCACCTGCCTCGATCGGCGAACCGCGCGAGTTCCGCAAGATCGTCCGGGGTGTCGATATCCAGCTCGAAGCCGGGCGCACGCATAACGATCGGTTCGATGCCGGCCTGCGTGCAGACGGCGCGATGCGCGGCCAGGCTCAGGCCTTCGAAGCGAGGCTCGATGATCGTTGGCGGTGCCAGTAGAAGTCCGTTGGTGCCGGTGCCGGTGCCCGATGGCACGAGAACGACTGGATTCTGCGGCGTCGATGAAGCAAAGACTGCGTCGACCTCATCGGGTTCGAGCAGTGGAACGTCGCCGGGGATGGTGAGCAGGTGGGTGACGCCATCGGCTTCGAGGGTGCGGGCAGCGGCGGTGACGGCGGGATTGAGTCCCTTCGGAGCATGTTCGCGCAGTACCTCGGCGCCCGCTTCCGAAGCGTGCGCGAGCAATTTCTCATCTGCGCTTACGACTACCACGCGATCAACCGATCGTGCGGCCTTCAGTGCGCCGATCATGTCGGCGAGCATGGCCAGCGCGAGCGCCTCGCGTTCCTCGACGGTCAGTCGATTTGCGAGGCGTTTCTTGGCTCCTACTAGGGAGCGTACCGGCACCAACACGGCGTTCATGGCGCGGACGTTACGGCACTCGGAAACCCCTGTAAAGCGGCTTCGGTGGATGAATCGTTGTGGGTAGATCGGGCGACGGGCGTGCGAGTTCAGTACCGCAACTCAGCCGTGGTGCTTACTCTTTGACGCGCTTGAACCGGGGTCGTCGCCGCTTGAGGAACGACTGCACGCCTTCGGCGAAGTCGGCGCGTTTGAAGCTCGCGAACATCTGAGAGATCGCCTTGGCGTGCGACTCGGAGAGCGGCTCAAGCAGGCCTTCGTAGACCTGACGCTTCATCACCTGCATCGACGCGGGCGAGCAGTTCTCGGCCATCTCACGAGCGTAGTCGTAGACGTGCTTCATCAGCTCGTCGTGAGGGATGACCTTGTTGACGAGCCCCATGCGCTCGGCCTCGGCAGCATCGATCTTGCGTCCAGACATGATGAGGTCCAGCGCGTGGGCGGTTCCGACTATGCGCGGGAGCAGCCAGTTGATCCCCCACTCGGCGATCAGGCCGCGTCGTGCGAAGGCGGTTGTGAACACGGCCTTATCCGACGCAAAGCGGATGTCGGTCGAGAGCGCGATCGGCACGGCCATACCGGCGCAGGGGCCGTTGATAGCCGCGATGATCGGTTTGCGGACCGACATCAAATACGTGTACGTGGCGCGGAATCCCTCATCCATCTCCGGGTCGCCCGGATCGGCCGCGAGGTCGGCGTCCGTCTCGCTGCGCGTGGCGCTGCCCGTGCTGATGTCGGACAATCCTTTGAGGTCGGCGCCCGCACAGAAGCCTCGGCCCTCCCCGGTGATGACGATGACGACTACGTTCTCGTCGGACTCGGCCTGGGCAACGGCGTGGCGCACTTCGTCAGCCATGCGATCGGTCCAGGCGTTGAGCCGGTCGGGCCGGTTGAGCTTGATGGTGGCGGTCGGATTCTCGACTTCGTAAAGGATCTGTTTGTACATCGTATCCTCCGGAGGATTCGGCCGGACGTTGGCAGTCCCGTTGACACAAGTCGACCGCCGGGAGTACGGGATCACGACTCAGCGCCTGCGTCGCATCTCGCGCAGGTCACGTATGCTGGGCGAACTTCTTTAAGTGTCTTTCTCACAAGCAATATCCCGGCATTTTCCGTTTTGCCCACATAAAGGACATGGGGTATAAGCGGCGCGTTGGTCTGCCGAGCGAGATTCGGATTGTCGGTGAGCAGCGAGCATTCATGCGTGTCATTGCGGGCACATGGCGGGGGCTGAGGTTGGCGCCTGTCCCCGGGACCGGTACAAGGCCGACGGCGGACCGGGTCAAAGAAGCGATTTTTAGTCGGCTTGAGAGCCGATATGCGCTCGACGGTGCGAATGTTCTCGATTTGTACGCAGGAACCGGCGCTCTGGGCATAGAAGCGCTCAGCCGGGGGGCGGCGACGCTGGTGAGCGTCGAGCGTAACCGGCGGGCCGCAGCGGTTCTCGCGGAGAATATCGGCCTCTGTGGCGTGCGCGGGCAAGCCGAGATACGCATCGGTGACGTCGGCCGTGAACTCGCTGCGCTTGCGCGTGCTGGAGCGCGGTTCGACGGCGTGCTGATCGATCCGCCGTATGAGAGCGGGCTTGCAGCGCCGTCGCTCGCGTCGCTCGGGGGATCTGGGATGATCGTCCCTGGCGGCTGGGCGATCGTCGAGACGGCGAGCAGCGAGGAGCTGCCACAAGAAGTCGGCGTCTTGCAGAAGGTTCGCGAAGATCTCTACGGAGACACGAAGGTTCTGCTCTACGAGAGTCGAGAACGGGGAGGCGCACAACGCGATGACGGGTAGAAAGGCGATATATCCAGGTTCATTCGATCCCATCACCAAGGGGCACCTCGACCTCATCAAGCGTGCGCTAACGATGTTCGAGCACGTGCGTATTGCGGTAGCCCACAATCCGGACAAGCCCAGCGGCCTGTTCACGCCGGCTGAACGCTGCGAGATGATTCAAGAGACGGTGGCCGAGCACGGCGATCGAGTCTCGGTCGATGCGTTCCACGGGCTACTCGTGAGCTATGCGCAGAAGGTCGGCGCCGGCACGATTGTGCGCGGTCTGCGGGCCGTGGCGGATTTCGATTACGAATTTCAGATGACTTTGATGAACAGACACCTGGCCGACGACGTCGAAACGGTGTTCCTCATGGCCGACAAATCGCACTTCTATACCAGTTCGAGCCTCGTCAAAGAGGTGTGCGCCTTCGGGGGCGACATCACCCCATTCGTGCCGACGCTGGTTGCCGAGCGGTTGGCGGACAAATTTTCGAACACCGGGAGCTGATCGCAATGCAACTTGCGGGTCGACTAGGACGCATCAAACCCTCTTCCACTCTCGCCGTTACCGCGAAGGTGCTGGAGCTCAAGGCTGCGGGCAAACAGGTCGTCGGCTTCGCTGCGGGAGAACCGGACTTCGACACATGGCCGCATGTCTGCGACGCCGCGCGCGCAGCGATCGATCGCGGAGACTTCCATTACACCGCCGTCGGCGGAACGCCGGAACTAAAAGATGCGATCATTGCGAAACTCGCGCGCGACAACGGACTCGAGTACGAGGCTTCTCAAGTAATCGCTTCCTGCGGCGGGAAGCACTCGCTCTACAACGCGATGCAGTCGGTGATTGATCCGGGCGATGAGGTCGTCATCGTGGGGCCGTACTGGGTCAGCTACATCGATCTCACGGTCATGGCTGAGGGGGTGCCGAAAGTCGTTATGGCATCTGAAGCCTCGGGCTTTAAGCTCGGCCCCGAAGAACTCGAGGCGGCGATTGGTCCAAAGACGAAGCTTGTCGTCATCAATAGCCCGTCGAACCCTACGGGTGCGACCTATAGCGAGGCTGAGCTTGCGCGGCTGGGCGAAGTGCTCGCCAAGCACGATGTTTGGGTGCTGACCGACGATGTCTATGAGTTTGTTCGCTACGACGGCGAGCGGCCGCGTCATCTGGCATCGCTTGTACCGTCTCTAGCTGCGCGCACGCTGGTAGTGAATTCGGTCTCGAAGACCTACGCGATGACCGGCTGGCGTATCGGCTACACCGCCGGCCCGGCGCCCGTGATCAAGGCGATGGCGACGATTCAGGGGCAGTCGACTTCGAATCCTTCGGCGATCGCCCAGGCGGCGGCCGCGGCGGCCCTCAGCGGCGATCAGAGCCGACTGGGGCCGATGGTCGAGGAGTTTCGCAAGCGGCGCGATTACGTCTGCGAGCGAGTGAACGCCATCGAAGGGCTATCGGTTTCCGTGCCGCAAGGAGCGTTCTACGTTTTCGTCAACGCGCACGGCGTCATAGAGAAAGCCGGCTGTAAGAACGCCGATGAACTCGCACTTACGATTCTCGAAAATGCACTCGTGGGATTGGTAGGTGGAACGGACTTCGGTTCGCCCGAGCACTTCCGCATCTCCTACGCGACATCGATCGAACAGATTGAACGCGGCATGGACAATATCGAGAACTGGCTCGCCGGCCTGTAGCGTCGAATGTTACGATTCGTGTGGCTTGGGCAGGCGGCCGGTATCTTTGTAGCGAAAATAGTCCGCTAGAATCTCATCGTGATCGAACGCGATGGGGCTTGGCAGATTGTCGCGCTTGAACGTTCCCACGTCCCTCGCATCATCGGCCGCCACGGGTTTACCCGCCGCGGTGGCCACATAGACGACCGTCAGCGTATGGCGTCGCGGATCGCGCTCGGGGGCCGAGTATACCCCGAGTAATCCCGTTAGCGTGACCTCCAGCCCGGTCTCTTCGCGGGCCTCGCGTCGAGCCGCCGCCTCGGCGCTCTCTCCGTAGTCGATGAATCCGCCCGGAATGGCCCATCCGGCCGGTTCGTACTTGCGTTCGATGAGAACGATCTCGTCGCCGGTGAGCTCGATGATGGTGTCGGCGGTGGGTGCGGGGTTGCGGAAACCGCCGGTTTTGGATTCGTGAGCAGTTTTCTTCGCCATCAAGGCTCAGTAGTATCACAGAGGCGGCGCTCATCCATGAAATGCGCGATTCTTGAGACTCCAGGCACCATTCGCATCGATGTATTGCCCGACCCACAGGCGGGCGCGGGTGACGTGATCGTAAAAATTCGCGCCGCGCTGACCTGCGGTACGGATCTCAAGGCCTATCGACGCGGTCATCCGAAGATGCCCTGCCCGACACCGTTTGGGCACGAGTTCGCGGGCGATATCGTCGAGGTGGGCTCAGGAGTTGACGGTTTCGCGGTCGGGGATAGTGTCATGTCGGCGAACACGGGTCCGTGCGGGGCGTGTTTTTTCTGCGACCGAGCGCAGGAAAACCTTTGCTCGTCGATCATGGACGAGATGATACTCGGTGCTTACGCCGAATACGTGCGCGTCCCCTCGCGCGTCGTACGATCGAACGTTTACAGAAAACCGGACGGCCTTCCGTTCGAGCAGGCCGCCTTGTTGGAACCTCTGTCGTCGGTTTGTTTCGGGGCCGCCGAGCTTACTCCGGACTTGGCCAGGAGCGATGCTACCGCGCTTGTCATAGGCGCGGGTCCGATCGCGCTTCTCTGGCTTGCGGTGCTACGCGAGGCGGGAATCGGCCGTGTGATCGTTGCCGGCAGAAGGCGTCCGCGGCTCGAGGTGGCGCGTGCACTCGGCGCCGATGTCATCGTGGGTGAAGGCGACGACCTGCCCGCAGCGATCAACGAAGCGACCGACGGGCGTGGTGCCGATGTCGTGGTCGAATGCACCGGTAGTCCGGATGTTTGGGAACAAGCGCCGGGGTATGCTCGCAAGGGCGGCATGGTGGTGCTGTTCGGCGGCTGCAAACAAGGAACGGGCATTCTATTGGATACCTACGCAATACATTACGATGGGATTCGCATAACGAGCCCATTCCATTTTCGCCCCAAAGACGTCGCCGAGGCATTCCGGCTGCTCAATTCGACGAGCTTTGACTGGTCTCGCTTTATTACCTCACACGCTGCTCTCGACGAACTTGCGGAGGTCTTCGAACGACTCGAAACTGGCGAAGACATTAAGTGCGCTATACTGCCGCACCTCCCCGGCGGGGGAAGCTGAACATTGCGCGTCGCGCGGCTCTATTCGATCGACGACATTCGTGTCGAAGAAGACGTTACTCCCGAGGTCGGCGCTGGTGAGGCACTGGTACGCACGCATGTATGTGGAATCTGTACCGGCGATATCATGGGCTGGTACATGGAGCGCAAAGCGCCGCTGGTTTTCGGGCACGAGCCGGCGGGCGAGGTCGTGTCGCTTGGTGAGGGAAACGACGATCTCGCTATCGGGGATCGTGTCTTTGTACATCACCATGCTCCCTGTGGAACCTGCCGACACTGTCAGCGTGGAAACTACGTGCACTGCAAAACGTGGCGCAATACGGGCCTGCGGCCCGGCGGGATGTCGGAATATTTCGCGGTTCCGCGCGAGAACCTTGCCACTGACACGCTCAAGCTACCCGATGATGTGAGTTACGAGAATGCCAGCCTGATCGAGCCGGTTGCGTGTGTGGTGAAGTCGCTCGGTCGCGCCAGTGTTGGCAAGGGCGACGTCGTGGCGGTGATCGGCGTTGGCATCATGGGCCAACTACACGTTGCGCTTGCAGCGGCGGCGGGCGCACGTGTGATCGCGATTGACCGTGTTCCCTTCCGACTTGAGCGCGCGAAGGAGATTGGTGCGGACGCGGCCGTCAATATCGACGAGCTCGACCTGCGCTCTGCGATTGCGGATCTGACGGATGGTGCGATGGCGGATGTAGTCATCGTCGGACCCGGCTCGGTCGAAGCGATGCGCAGCGGTGTGGATATCGCCGGCGCGGGATCGCGTGTCGTCCTGTTCACGACCGGTACCCCGGATGCTGAACTCACGCTGTCTCCGTTCAAACTTTACTTCGACGAGATTTCTCTTATTCCAAGCTACTCTTGTGGGCCGGAAGATACCCGAGAGGCACTGGAATTGATCCGGAACGGGACCGTTCCGGTGGACAAGCTCGTCACCCATCGCTTCCCGCTCGAACAGATCGATCGAGCGATGGAAGCGGCGGCTGACGTCAACAGGGCGCTGAAGACGGTGATCGTCTTCGATTGATCGCCCGGTCGATCGCTACTTCTGCATCGTCTTGTTGAAGATGACTTCCGATTTCTCGGCGGCTACTTCAGCTCGCTTGGCGGCTTCTTCTGCGCGTACCGCAGCACCTTCCATGCGATCGACTTCCCCGTTATCCATGCCGCTCTTTTGGTTCGTACTACAGGCACCGAGCGCCATACCCATAACTAGACATGCGGCGAAAACCCTTATGATCATTGGAAATCCTCCATCTGGATTGATCGAAACTGGGCCTAAGACTTGCACAGAGGGTGTGGGTTCGCAATCTCAGCCGTCAGAATCGTTGCCGAGGCGATAGAAGCAAAACGCATTCAGGCCGATGATGACGGCCCACGATAATGCCATGAATATGAGTCCGCCCGTCGTCATGGCGAGTCCTCTCGGCCCAGCGCTGTCCAGCCTGACGAGGCAGCTCGAACCAGTGCGAATACCCCCAGCAGCAGCGCTAGGATCATGACGCGGGCGCCTATGATGTACGGGCGCGCCTCAGTGACCACGCCCTCCATGGCGAGCTTTGCCGGGAACTCGGTAACGGCCCACCAGCCGAGAATTACCGCTAAGAAGGTGGGCGTTACGAATTTGATTACGATTCGAAAGAAACGCGGCGGCTGTATCGCGGCGCCCCGTTCGATTTCACGCCATCCGCGGTCCAGGCCGAACACCCATCCGAATATGACGATCTCACACAGCGCAAAGATCACCAGTGCAACGGCACCGACCCAATAGTCCAACTCGTCGAGCACGCCGAAGCGTTGACCGAAGATCACCGGCTGAGTCAGCACGAACATGATCGCGGCGAGCATGCCGACCGCGCGGCGGCGCGAGAAGCCCCACGATTCTTCTAGCAACGCGATCATCGGTTGGGCCATGGCGACTGCCGACGTTATGCCGCCGAAGAAGAGCAACGCGAACCAGAGCGCACCGAGGAGGTTGCCTGCGGGCACCTGCTGAAAGATCACCGGCATTGCCTGGAATCCTAGATCGAAGCCGCCGCCTCTCGCGATATCCTCCGTGCCGGGGATGCCGAAGAATGCTACCGCGGCCGTGAGCGCGATCGTTCCCCCGAGTACGACTTCGGCTAGTTCGTTCAGTCCCACCGTGGCCATGCCGGTCAGCGCGATGTCGTCGTCCTCGTGGAGGTAGCTTACGTAGGTATGAATGATTCCCCAGCCTATCGAGAGTGTGAAGAAAATCTGCCCTGCTGCTGCGATCCACACGCTCGCATCGCCAAGGCTCGTAAAGTCGGGGTTCCAGACAAAACCAAGGCCGTTCGATACGTTTTGCTCGGGAATCGTAGGGTCGGGCGTACCCAACGTGAGCACGCGCACCACCAGAACGGCGCCCAGCGCGAAGAGGAGGGGGATCGCTGTCTTGGCCAGGCGTTCGATGCCCTTGGCGACACCGCCGATAAGGACGGCAACCGTCAATCCGAGCGTTGCTAGGTAGGCAGTGTAGGCGGCTGCAAGAGATCGGAAGTGCTCGTTGGTAGCGACCCCTTGAAAGCCCTTGAGAAAGGCACCCATATCGGAACGCGTGATAAGCCCTTCGTAGCTTCCCAGCAGTGAGAAGACGCTAAAGGCCAGGCACCACGAAGTGATGTAGCTGTAGTAGAGCACGATCGTGAACGGGATGAAGAGGCCGAGTGCGCCGATATATTTTGCCGCCGGGTGATCCCACAACAGGGCGATCATGCCGGCCGCGTGGCCGTGTCCGTGTTTGCCGCCGAGACGCCCGATCGAGCATTCGATCCACATCATGGGTATGCCGATGACGAGCAAGGCGAAAAAATAGGGGATCATGAACGCCCCGCCGCCGTTTTGGGCCGCTTGAACGGGGAAACGTAGAAAGTTGCCGAGCCCGATGGCGTTGCCGGCCAGGGCGAGGATGAGGCCGGTTTTGGTGGCCCAGCGTTGGCGCGTGCTCATATCTGGGTGGTGGCCCCTGCCGTAGCGGCTTGAAGCAGGTCCGGATAGTATTCGCCATGGTAGCGGCTCGCCTCGCAGGTGCGCAACCGATCAGGATGAACTCGCCCGACACTCAATCGCTCGACCGGCCGATGCCTCTTCGCTTGGCTCTCTTGATGTCGGTGCCGGGTTTCTTAGCACTGGTCGTGTACTGGCCGACACTTCAGTACGGCTTCGTCTTCGACGACCTGTCTCTGATCTCGGATGACGGCCCCGTCAGACTGGGCACCACCTGGATGGCGTACCGGCCGCTGCGACATGTGAGCTACTTACTCGATTACAGCCTCGGCGGCGGTGGCCCGTGGATGTACCATTTGAGCAATCTGGCCCTGCACGGTGCCAACGGTGTGCTCGTCACGATGCTGGTGGTGCGGCTCGGTGCCGGTCTCGGTGCGGCGATTGCGGGGGGAATGTTGTTTGTCTCACACCCGCTCGGAGCCGAGGCGGCTGCGTACGTCGCCGGTAGACGCGATCTTCTCGCATTGTTTTTTTCGCTGTCGGGCATCTTGCTTTGGACGTCGGCTCGGTCGCGTCCCTGGCGCGGCGCGCTGGCGTTGTTGGTGATCGTCGCAGCGACGCTCTCGAAAGAAACCGGTCTCGTTACCGTCGCGTTGTGCGCTATCGCGTCGCTGTGCGGTTTCGGGCCGCGCTTGGCCGCTGCGGCGGCACCTCTGCTGGTGACGATGGGCGTCTCCGTTTCCGCGGTTTTGTTGTACGGCGCGGTGGGGCCTTGGCTGGTCACCTCTGACCCGGTAGCGCTTACCCGGATCGCCGGCTCGCTGTCTGCCCACTATGCCGCGTCGCTCGTGATCCCGGTGCGGCTTGCGATCGAATACCCCGAACTGGTGTGCAGCGGCATTGAGTGCGCGAACTTGGCGGGGCTTTCCGCGAGGCTGGGGATCGCCCTGTTGGTCGCTTTAGTTACCGTCTCTGTCGCGTTGCTCGTCGGCACGCGCGGCGGGCGAGCGATAGCACGAGGTACCGCGTTCGCGACAAGCTGTGTCGCGGTTTTGTTCGTGACGCTGGCTTTCTCTGTTGGCGCTCATGAGCCGGGCGCCGACCGGCATGCATACCCTTTGGTAGCCCTATTTTCCGTTGCATTGGCTCTGGTTTGCGATGAGTGGTTCTCGACATCGCACGGCGGCATCACGCGTCGCGTTGCGCTTACCGCCGCGCTGATCATCGTTGCGATGGGCGTGCGCGTGACCGAAGCGAGGATTACTGTGTGGGAGAGTCCGTGGACGCTTTGGGGCTCGGCCGTCGGTCGCGCTCATGTTTCGGCACGTGCGCACCACAACCTAGGACGCTTGCTCGCCGGTGAAGGTGCGTATCGACATGCACGGCGGCACTTTCGAGCGGCGCTCAGGATGGACCACGCATTCTCTCCCTCGATGGTGGCGTTGGCGGCGATCGAGTGTGAGCGCGGCCGTTACCGGCGTGCCTTGCATGGTTTCAACAAAGCGCGCGCTAGCGGCGCGGTCGATGCTGATCTCGCCCTCGTCGAGCAGGCGTGCGTGTCGCAGAGGAACGCTGGGTGAACACGGTTTCCGCTGTCTTCTTCTTCGCGGTCCTGAGGCCTCTTATCGCGGGCTATGGCGGCCCATGGTTTCTGCCGGTTATAGCCGGTGAAGCGGTCAACGCGTCGTTAGCGTTTCTCTGTATTGCCGTGGGCCATTGGGCTCTCAGGAAGCTTGCGAAGTCTGATCGTGACCCGGCCGAGCGCGTCATGCACGTGGCGACGTTCGCGGTGTTGTTTGCGGCTTTTGGCAAGGCCTGGGTCGAACCGCAGGCCGGGCTCAGCGCGTTGCTCGATATAGATGCGAAGCTAAATCCCGCATTGATTCTGGTCGGTACGATCACCGGCCTGATTAGCGAGCGTCTCACCCGCCGAGCCGGTGCCGGTGGGCGTTCGGCGGCGATTTGGGGGGCAGCTGGTTGGTTGATGCTGGGGCCGATCTTCGCCGCCGAGTTCGACCACATGGCTGCCGACCGCAGACTCTTGGGGGCAGTGGTCTCCACCGGTGCTTTCGGTTTGCTAGGACTCAGCGTTGCCGTCGTCGGTCGATTAGTGGGGGCGAACGTGCTCACACGACTGCTCGCCGGCGTGGCGGTGACCATCTTCGTCGTTGCGGGTATGTGGCCATCCAGCGTAGGCGAGCACGCACGTGAGGATGCCGACTCAATTCTGCTAGTGGTCGTCGACACGTTGCGTGCCGACATGCTGGAGGCTCCCGTCGGTGCTGCTACACACGCGATGCCGCGCCTAGCGGAGATCGCCCGCGGAGGAATTCGCTTCACCAATGCAGTGGCTCCGTCCCCCTGGACGCTACCGAGTACGGCGACGATCGTAAGCGGGATGAATCCGTACCGTCACCGTGTCGGGACCATGGCCGGCGAGGTCCCATTGCGCGGCAAGCGCGATGCGTTCCATCTCGCTTCAACGTTGCGCCGGGCCGGCTATCAAAGCGCCTACCTGGTCAACAATCCCTACCTGCGGCCGTACTATGGGTTTGCCGACGGAACGATGCTCTTTCGTCGCTATCACCGCACGGCGCGTGACGGGACTGCGTTCGCGATATCGTGGATGACGCGCCACGACTACCGGCCGTTCTTCACGCTCTTGCATTTGATGGACCCGCACTGGCCTTACGAGGCCCCGGCCCGTGTCGGAAAGGAGCCTGATGAATGTGAGACTTGCGACGACTTGCCCCTGCTCCAGTACAGCCAAACGGATGAAGGCACGCGCGACGATGTCAGACGCCGCTATCGCGGTGAGGTTTCGTTCACCGACGATGAGATCGGCCGACTCTATGACTCGCTCGACGAGCACGGCCTGCTCGAGCGTACGTGGATCATCGTGACGGCGGATCACGGTGAGGAACTATGGGACCACGGCCGATTTCTTCACGGCCATACGCTATTCGATGAACTCGTCCGCGTTCCGCTCGTTGTCGTTCCTCCGCGCGGATCCGATCTCGTCGGTGGGCGCGTAGTTCATATGCAGGTGCGGCTCGAAGACATTGCACCGACGATTCTGGAAATAGCGATGGGGGAGGGCGCTCGGGAGTCCACACGTATTTTGAGTGATGGTTCTGCGTCCGAACTTCCGCTTGATGGCCTTTCACTGATGGGCTTCTTCGATGACGAGCCGGGCGGCGCAGCCTGGCGCACTCCTCGCCCCGCTTTGCTGGGCTTTCTCCAGACCGATACAGCCCTGCGATACGGTTTTCGCGGCGGCGGCCTGAAGTTCCTCGACCAGGGTCCTGGGGTCTACCGCGCATTGTACGACCTGCGCAGCGACCCGGCCGAGACACGCAATGTGCTGCGGGATGCCGGGAGTGCCGCCCGACTGTTGATGACTACACCCGCTCATTTCGGGCTCGACCCGATTGGCGAGCCCTCTCGGGTCGACGCCGATCACGCGGTTACCGATCTGGATTCCGACGTCGCTGCGGAACTGCGCTCGCTCGGCTACCTCGACTGAATCGCCGACATCACGGTGCCGCGGCGGCGGGAGGCTTCCTTGTTCCGATTCGGAAGACCGACACGGTCGTGGTGTAGGAAACTATCGCGGTCGGCATTCGGTCCTGCGTTTGCTCCATGAGCGGTATCTGGAACGTATAGTCCGTGATCAGTTCTCTATTGTACGCGGCCAATGGATCAGCCGCGGCCGGCGTCGGACGCACGTAATACACAGGGCGGTGGACCCGTAACTCGCGAATCGCCCGATAGACAGTTCGGCGCAAGAATTGAGTGTTCAGATTGGCCGGCAAGTTGTCGATGTCATAGAGCAGCCACAGAGGGATGCCGAGCAGTAGCGGTGCGAGCCGGTCATCGATGAGGTACACCCCGTCGGTAGGCAGCTCTTGCACGAACTTGTGCAATTGTTGTTCGGATCCCGCGTGGAACTGCTGACCGTACAACGCGCTGGCCGGCACCAGGATCGTTCCAGCCAACACGATCCAGCAAGCGAAGCCGACCAGTGGCGAGCGGCGATAGAGACTGTTGGCGAATAGCCCCGCGAACAGAATGACTGCGGGGATTACAATCGGCACAAAGCGACGGATCGCCCACGGGAGCGCGGGATTGACGTGCGTGTTGTAGATCAGCAGGCCGCTTACGAGAATTGAGAGCACGAGTAGGAAGGAGTTGCCGCGTACTTCGCCTCGTTGTCTCCACGCGACGGCGATGCCAAGTAGGGCGAGGATCGGCGCAACGTAGCCTAGGAACGACACCAGCCAGGTGAGCGATCGCGCGGGTCGAGGAGTCGACTCGATGCAGTAGAGCGCGACGAAGCCGAAAGGGATCATGAAGGCCATGACGCGCGTGAAACCGATCTTTCGTGCCATCCAGAGCCCGGCACCGCCGATCGCGATCGCCCCGGCGATAGCGGCAGCTTGCAGCTGTGCCGGCGTGCCGCGACGCAACTCGGAGATCTGCCAGCCGATAGCGCGCAGTATTTCTTCGATGGGGGCCAGATAGGCGCCGCGTAAGTACCGAACTTCGATTACCGCCGCGATCGTCATTATGGCAAACCCCAACACGAAACTGGGGCCGAACGGCCGTGTTCCGAACGAGAACGCCATTACGTGTCGAATGCAGAGCGCCGAAACCGTAAACAGCGCGAATTCGGGCCGTATGACTGCGAGTGCGCCGAGCATGAGTCCCGCGACCAGAGCGTCGGCGCTGAAGCCGTCGTCCTCCCAAGCGTCCAAGGCTGCCAGGGCTGCCCACGCAAAGAACCATGCGATCGGTTCCGATAGTGGGAGCCTGCCGGCGTAGTAGGCAGCGCCGTTGGCAGCGACCAGGCCTGTAACCGTCATCGCGGCTACGGGCCCCAGACGTCGCCGCGCGACGATCCACATGCCCCAGACGGCCAGGGCGCAAAAAGTTCCCGCGTAGCCGCCGGCGTGGCGTGGGCTGAAAATCTCACTAAAGATCGCCGACCAAACAATGGCGGCGGGAAAGAAGGACGGGCGGACTTGGTGGTCGTCAGGTGACTGTACGACTAGACCACCTAGGATGCGCGAGAACGGCGGCTTACTGAGGTAACCGAAGACCGACCGGAATAGGCCCTTGCGTGTCTGGGGCTGCAACTGCTCGCCGACGTCGTCATGCTTCCAGATCGTGTGGGCGCGCGCGAGGTGGACGCCGGCACTCGTGTAAGACGTCGAGTCGGATGCTGCGAAGCGCGTGTCGTATGACGGCCAATACGCGCTTAGCGCGAGCAATGCGATCAGCAGCCCGGCCGTCGCCGTATTCGGCGCCAAGAAGGAGGTTTCGCGCCGGGGGAGACCGACATAGAGATAGCCGAACAGCGTTACCGCCGAGTTGATCAGGATGATGAGGGGAAAGTGAAACGAATCCGAGATCGCCAGGCCGAGGCCCACGAGTGTGGTCCATAGCACGGAGAGAGCGATTTGTGAGAACAGCCGCGGTATTGAGGAGCCGTGGCCGTTCCACCATGCCTGGCCAGGCGCCAGGAAGCAGAGGTAGACCGAGACGAGGGAGAGGGCGCCGCCGGCCAGCATGAAGCCAAAAGCCATTCACGCAGGGTGCCCGCCGCCGAGGGGGCTTTCAATGGTGCGTCGGAAACAGGAAACGTCTGTGCCAAAAAAAAAGGGCGGCACCTCCGAAGAGGTGCCGCCCAGTTATTGCCTTGCAGCTCTTCTACCTACTAGCGGGTAGCCGTACCCATCGTGGCGAAGATGGCGGCGACAGGGTCGACGATCTTCACGCTGATGATTTCGAGCGACGTACAGCCAGCCAGCTCATTACCCGGTCCGAAGAGGAGGTTGAGCAGGGTGTGTGTGTCTGACTTCAGCTTGAGCTTGCCTTTGTTCGCAGGATCAAAGGTGAACTGAGCCGGGAAGTCGATGATCGTCTGATCACCGCCAGCGCTGTCGTCAATTGTCGCGCGAGCGAGCGTGTTGAGTGCCCAGCCGGCACCACTGATAGGCGTTACGCCATCAGCGTTTGTTACGCCCGAGCACTTCGATTGCAGGGTCACGTTCGAGCAGTCACCGGGAGTGCCGGTGCCGCACGGCGATTCGAACTTCGCCTTCGATTTGATGCTGCACTTGCCCTTGTCGCTGAACAAGAACGACGAGTACGTCGTCGGAGGCGTGCAACCGGGAGTACCGGACTTGCCAGCCGTGTTCGGCGCTGGGAACGTGACGCCACTACCGCAAGGCACATAGCCACGAGTCATGTCAGACTTGAGGCCCTTTGCCTTACCGGCGGCATCGAACGAGCACTGCGCGTGAGCGGTGCTTATGGTGAATAGAGCAACTGTAGCGACAGCTGCGAGTGTGAAGAGAGTCTTTTTCATCTGTTCCTCCTCCTGTAGATCGGAAACGTTTTTTTTCGGGGCTGCAAGGCGCGAGCGGGTTCGCGTCCGCCCCCAATCTACCCACTCAGTCGCTGTCGCGCGTGTGTCGAAGCCGATACACGCATCCCCAAGGGACTGCTCCTTCGCAGGTTTGGTAAGTGTTATAAGGGCCGCTCGAAGAGTTTGTCAAGGAAAAAACCGGGGATTCCCCTACCCTCGCGCGTTTTTGCCCAACCGAGTCATTTCTCGGTCTCGAGCGAGGCCAAAAGCTGACTCGTTTCGCGGGCTTACGACATGCTACACTGCTGAGGCTCGCTTTCCCATGGGCCTGTCTTAAGAGGCATACCGGGCCGCCCAGCCGGGGGGGAGACTAGGACGTTGGTCCAATTGCTATGAAACTAGTGATCCAGATTCCTTGCTATAACGAAGCGGCCACGCTGGGTGCGACGATCGCCGATTTGCCCAAACAAATCCAGGGCATAGAGGAGATTGAGGTCATAGTGATCGACGACGGGAGCACCGACGAGACCGACGACGTCGCAAGGCGGGCCGGTGTCGACCAGATCGCCCGCTCGCCTGTGAACCAGGGCCTCGCCCGCGCGTTCTCGGAAGGCCTCGATGTCGCGCTCCAGCGTGGAGCCGATATCGTTGTGAACACCGATGGGGACAATCAGTATCCCGGCGACGCGATTGCTCTGCTTATAGCCCCCATTCTGCACGGGGAGGCCGATGTCGTGATCGGTAATCGCGATCCGCATCGGCTCCAGCATTTCTCGCTCATCAAACGTGCGCTGCAGTATCTCGGCTCTTGGGTCGTTCGCGGTCTGTCCGGGACCACGGTGCCGGATACCACAAGTGGGTTTCGCGCGTTTTCTCGACGCGCCGCGTTACGAATGAACGTCGTATCGGACTTCACCTATACCTTGGAGACGATCATCCAGGCCGGTAAGAAGAACCTCTTTGTGACCCACGTCGACATCGAAGCAAACGTCGTCACACGCCCCTCGCGTCTGTTTCGTGGGATTGGCAGCTATGTTGCCCAAAGCGCCGGCACGTTGGTGCGAATCTATGCGCTCTACAATCCGATGCGAGTGTTTGCGCTCCTGGGTGGTTTATTGCTGTTTGCGGGTGGCGCGATCGGGGCGCGCTTCACCTACTACTATTTCACCACCGGCGGGTCGGGCCACGTTCAGTCGTTGATCCTGGCAGCCGTACTGCTCTTGGCCGGCTTTCAGGCCCTACTATTCGGTCTGATGGCGGATCTCTTGGCGTCGAGCCGTCGTATGCTCGAAGACGCACTCGTGCGTATCCGTAAACTAGAACTCGGCGATACTAAGTAGCCACCGCTCCGATGAGGGTTTGTTTCTTCGGCACCTACAATCGAGATCACAGCGTGAACCGCATCTATCGCGCCGCGGTTGCTGATGCCGGTTATGAGGTGGTCGAGATCCACGAGCCGCTGTGGGAGCACACGAGAGACAAAGACGATCGCTACTTCGGTCCGGCGAGTCTCATCCTGCTCGCGTTTCGGTGGTTAAGGGTTTCCTTTCGCCTTGTGCGCCGTTGGTGGGTGAGCGGGGGGGCACCGGTCGTCGTCGTGGGCTTCAACGGCCAACTTGACATCCTTCTGCTCAGACTGCTTTGCCTACGATCGGGACCGCGCATCGTCTTCTGCCCGTCGGTGTCGCTGACAGAAACGCTCGTCGACGACCGCGAAGTATACGCACGCGGCTCGATCGCGCATTCATCGCTCGCGATGCTCGATCGACTCTGCTGCAGGGTCGCAGATTGCATTGTCGTCGACACCGATGCTCACCGTCGCTATTTCCGCGACGCACTCGGCGTCGAAGACTCCAAGCTTGTTACGTGTTATCTCGGTGCCGATGCGGAGACGTTCGCTGCGACCGCACGCAGCGAGGCGGACGCCGCCGACGACGACAAAGTCGACATCTTGTACTTCGGACAGTACCTCCCGCTGCACGGCTTGGGAGTCGTTGCGCACGCGGTCGAGAAACTCGCAAACGACGATCGATTGCGCTTCACGTTCATAGGGGCTGGTGCCGAACGAGCTTGGTTCGAGCCGAGGATACGCGCGGCCGGGGTGGATGCGGTTTTTGTAGACTGGGTGCCGTACGACCAACTGAGCGCGCGATTGGTCGAGGCCGACATCGTTCTCGGTATTTTCGGGAGTTCGGTCAAAGCGCGAATGGTCATCCCTAATAAGGTCTACGAGGCCGCCACGGTCGAGGCAGCGATCATAAGCGGGGATACCCCAGCCATGCGCGAAGTGTTCGTCGATGGTCGGGGTGCGATGTTGTGCGAGGCGAGCGGGCCGTCGCTTGCGGAAGCGATCACATGTTTGGCCGGCGATGCGGGGCAGCGACAGCGTTTGAGGGCTGAGGCCGGCGCGCTAATGCGCGAGAAATTTTCGGCGCAAGCCGTCGCAGCCAACTGGAAGCCGGTCATCTCGGGAGACAGCGATCGCCTGCTACCGGAAGAAGACTTCACAGATGCCCCGCGACTTGGCGTCGTGGTGTTGCACTACAACGACGCTGACGCCGCGATCCGTTGTCTCGAGTCGCTCGATTCCTGCACATATCCCGATCTGGACGTTCTGGTCGTCGACAATGCGTCACGCCCCGAACAAAAACAGCGCCTCGAAGAATCGATGGCCGGACGTTTTGCTGCGCGAATGTTGTGGCTCGACGAGAACACCGGTTACGCCGGCGGGAACAATCTTGCGATGGCCGAACTCTTCGAGTCGGGCTGCGCGTATGTGCTCCTGCTCAATGCCGATACGCTCGTAGCTCCGACTGCATTGGTCGCGCTGGTTCGCGTCGCCCACGGCGAGCAGGTGACGGGACCGGTTGGTCCACGCGTCAGCCGCGATTGGCTCGGTGCGCCGGTCGCATCGCTGGGGGAGCGCTTTTGGGCTGATGTGGCCTGGTTCCCACGCACGCTGCTCCGCTATCGCCGCCCACGTCATCGACCGTACGCTGTGCAAGGGATACTGGGTTGCGCGATTTTGCTCAGTGAGCGACTGTACCGACGCACCGGCGGGTTCGACGAAGACTTCTTTGCGTATTACGAAGAGGTCGATCTTTGTTTGAGATCGAGCCAGGCCGGGCTAAAGCCGGTAGTCGAACCGGCTGCAGAAGTTGCCCATGCCGGTCACCGAGGCTTCGGCAAGGGGATGAGCACGGTTTCTGCCTATCTAAAGGCGAGAAACCTATGGCGATTGGGCTACTGCCATCTCGAGGGTCTTCGTTTGTACGGGTTCATCATTGGCTATGCAGGATTGATGGCAGCAAGTGCGCTCGCGTATTCGCTGCGCGGCCGCTTCGACGTCCTCCATGCGATGCGCGAGGGCTGGCGTGCCGGTGTCGAAGGCGACGTCGGTCGGCCACCGCACTGGGTGATGAAAACGGATGAACCCGAGGGACGGCTCTCATGAAGATCGCGCTTGGTGCGAACGCCGGTTCCACGGGCGGCCCATCGACGTTCGCCATCGAGTTAGTGCGCGGTATGCTCGAAGTCCCTGGAGATCACGAGATCACTGTTCTGACCGATCGTCCCGCCGCGTTCTGCGACGCCGTGCGAACCGTTGCATTACCAATGGCATCGGCCTGGCAACAGCCGCTCTGGGACCATGTTTCGGTCGGTCGTGCTCTTCGTCGAGAGAGGTTTGATCTGTATCACGCGACCAAGGGTGTCCTGCCTAGGCTGCTTAGGGTGCCGGGCGTAGTTTCGATCCATGATCTCGCGGTCAACGTAATGCCCGAGACGTTTAGTCGCGCGCAACGCTTACATCTGCTCGTTGAGACAGCGTCGACTGTGCGCCGCGCCGGCGCGATCATTACGGGTAGCCGCAGTACCGCGCGTGATCTCGAACGATTCTATCCTGCGTCGGTTGGAAAGACCGACGTCGTCCCGTACGCGCCGGCGCGAAAATTGGGTCCGCCCTCCGAGGATGCGGTTGAAGAGTTCAAACGTCGCTTCGATCTGGCACCGATAACGATCGGTTACTTGGGGACGATGCAGCCGCGCAAGAATGTGGATCTATTGGCGCACGCGTTTCGCGATGCCGCGGGCGAGAGGCCCTGGCAACTCGTGCTAGCCGGCCGTATGCGGCCCGGCTACCGCCCCGAGTGTCTTTCATGGGGCGATTCGCGCGTTCGCTATCTCGGCGAACTCGATGACGAGGATGTTTCGCCGTATCTCGCTGCGCTCGCATGCATGGTTTCACCCTCAGCGTACGAAGGCTTTGGTCTGACGTTCATCGAGGCGATGGCGGTGGGCTGCCCGGTCATCGGTGTCGCCAACAGTTCTGTGCCGGAGGTGGTTGGCGATGCGGGTGTGTTAATTGCCTCCGCAGATCGCAGCGCGCTGGTGCACGCTATTGAGCGGGTGGTCGGTGACATGAGCTATGCCGCCGAGCTGTCGCGCCGAGGAGTGGAGCGCGCGGCATTGTTCTCGTGGAAGCAGACGGCGCGGGCGACGCTCGATGTCTATGAGCGGCTTCTGTGATGAACGGCGTGCCCGACAAGACGCTTCCCAAAGTCGTTGCCGTCGTTCTCAACTGGAACGGTCTTGATGATACCGTTCGGTGTGTCGAAAGCTTGGCGGCGATCGACTATTCGGAGCTCGGCGTGATCGTCGTCGACAACGGGTCGCGCGTCTTCGAGCGCGGCCGAGTCACCAAAGCGTTCGCGCAAGCAGTGATCATCGAGAACGACAAGAATCTCGGATATTGCGGCGGCAACAACGTCGCCATCGACGCTGCGCTGGAAGCAGGCGCCGACTGGATATGGATTCTCAACAACGACGTCGTCGTTGAAGAAGGCGCGCTCGGAGCGATGCTCGATTGCGTGGATCACAGCCCTCGCGTCGCCGCGGTGGGAGGGAAGGTCTTCTACGCCGATCGCCCCGGTGTCTTGTGGATGACCTGGGGCCGGATCACGTGGTTACAGAGTCTGATTGATATCGTCGGGCAGGATTGCGTCGACGGGCCGGCCTATGACGGCAAGCGTGCCGTTGCGTGGTTGCCCGGTTGTTCTTTGATGATGCGTGCCGACGCTTTGCGTGAGATCGGCGGTTTTGACGACAATTTTTTCGCGTATCACGAGGACGTGGATTGGGCCGCGCGGGCGCGCCGCCACGGGTGGGAGCTCTGGTATACGTCGGCCGCACGCGTGGACCACCGAGTGCACTCCAGCTCGGGCGGTGAATCTGATTACGGCGGGTTCCGAAAATACCTCAGTGCGCGCAACAGCATTCTCTATGCCCGGCGGCACGGCAACGCATTCCAGATTATCCTGATGGGGGTGTCTATCCTTGTTACGCTTCCGTTTCAGTACGGCAGGCGCATGCTCACAGGCGAAGCCTCGGGCGTTACGATGAAGGTAAGAGGCTGGCTCGACGCCTTGGCCGGTCGCCCGATTCCCTTGGAATTTCTAGGGTTACGCGAGAAGACGAGAATAACCCCCTAGGCAAGAGTCAAGCAATCTGTCTACACTTGGGTCTGACCGCACGAGTTGGCGGTCGTCAGCCTATGAAGAAGATCGTCGTCATTCCTACCTACAACGAGATCGAGAACGTGGAGAAGATCGTCAGCGCCGTCCTTGGCGTTGGCTCCGACGTTGAAGTTTTGGTCGTCGACGACAACTCTCCCGACGGTACCGGTGCGTGCGCAGACGAGATCGCGATTAAGGAGCCGCGCGTGCACGTGTTGCACCGTGCGGGCAAAGAGGGCATCGGACCGGCCTACAAAGACGGTTTTCGCTATGCACTCGATCTGGGCGCCGACGTCGTCGTACAAATGGACGCTGATTTCTCCCACCCAGTAGACGCGCTCCCTCGATTCTTCGAGAGGATCAAGGAGTGCGATATCGTTCTTGGCTCGCGCTACATCGACGGAGTCACGGTTGTCAACTGGCCGATGGCACGTCTGATCCTCAGTTACTACGGCAATGTCTATGCGCAACTGGTGCTCGGAGGAATTCCGCACGGTGTTCCGATCAAGGACATGACCGGCGGTTTCAAGTGCTGGCGTCGCGATGTGCTCGAAGCGATCGACATTCCGCACGTTCGATCGAACGGCTACGCCTTCCAGATCGAAATGAGTTTCCGAGCCTGGCGCATGGGCTACAACATCAAAGAAGAGCCTATCGTGTTTGTCGACCGTCAAGAGGGTACGTCGAAGATGCATCTGCGCATCGCGATTGAGGCTCTCGCTATCGTCTGGTGGCTTCGTCTTTTGGCGATTTTTGGGCGCCTCGAATCGCGACCTGCTTCTCTTGCGTCCGGCGAGCGCATTCCCGGGCAGGCGACCGGCCGACGCGCTGCCTGATCTTCGTTGACTTTTGGGCCTAGGCGTCTACGGTGACGCGATGGGTATTGCGCGAATCGCTGCGCTGCGGTTTACGAATCCAGCCTCTCTTAGTCACCTCTCGATAGCACTGCTCCTGGCGGCGGCCGGCTGTTTCGGCCGACCCGAGCTGCCCGGCTCGGGAGCACGCGAATTACGTATCGTCGATCCGTCTTCTCGGGCCGCGATGCGTATCGATGTCGGCGGCGAGCTCGGAACCGGAACCGTCGTTGAGGTGAACGACGAGAGCGTGCCCGATGCGATTCCCACCGCGACGATTCGCGACGACACTCGCCGCGTTCTCGCAACTCCGACCAAGCAATGGCTACACGTAGTTTCGGGGGCTGAGATCCCGGCGGACGGATCGCTTCGTTTGGAGCCAGGGTACTCGGCGCTACTGCCTCGCTCGCGGTCGGCACTCATCGTGCCGCGCGCAAAAGTCGGCGACGTGTGGCGCGATCTTCCTACCGAGGTCGTTGAGGTAAAGGGGCGGGGCGAGGCTCAACACGTGGCATTTACGCTCGACTTCGGCGCTGACCGAGGTGGAGAGAAAGCAGACATCCACATCGATGCTTTCCCGCTCGACTGGGGCGATGCGCAATCCTACGAGACCGGGACGGTTGTTATCGGCCGGGAGAATCGTCTCGATTTCGCGTTTGGAATCCTCGAGGAAGCTTGGACGAGTGGGCCCGTCCGCTTCAGCGTCGAGTGGTGCGAAACACACTCGTGCAACGAGATTTTCGAGGAAACGCTCGATCCATCGGAACGTGAGCACCAGGATTGGATCGAGCGCTCGGTTGCGCTCAGCGCCGATGCCGATCGCGAGGGACACCTCGTATTCAAGAGTGTCCGCATAGGGCGAAACGTTCGAGACTACTCCTTCCCGGTTTGGGCCAACCCCACCATCGTGCGACCCGAGAAGCCCGCGCGCGGTCCCTACAATGTCATCCTGCTCTCGATTGACACACAACGCGCCGATCACCTGACGTCCTACGGTTACGAGCACGACACATCCCCTTTCATGGATCGCGCATTCGCGCGTGACGGAGTTGTGTTTGAGAGCATGGTGGCATCGGCTTCGTCTACAAGTCCGGCTCATATGACCATGTTCACCGGAATGCAGGCGTCGGCGCACGGGCTTACGCAGGGGCTGGAAGAGCTCGCGCCTTGGATCGGCACGTTCACAGAGTCGATTCGCGACGCCGGCTATGAAACCGGCGCGGTGACCGAGGACGGCTGGTTGGGAAAGCAGCACGGCTTTGCACGTGGTTTCAACGAGTACATCGAGAATCGTAGCCCGAACATCATGGCGCCTACGGGGCAGGTCGACGTAACATTCGAGCGCGCGAAGAAATGGCTGGAACGTCACAAGGACCGTCGCTTCTTTCTCTTTCTCCATACTTTCCAGGTGCACGATCCATTTAGTCCTCCCCAAGCCTATACGTCCATGTTCCGCGAGCAGCGCGGCGAGGCGATTGACGACAGCAGCCCGTGGTACCAACGCTGGCTCATGGCCTACGACCAGGAGATTCGTTACACCGATGACGAGTTGGCGGGCCTTTGGGGCACGGTAGAGAAACTCGGCATCGCCGAAGATACGATCTTCATCATCACTTCCGATCACGGCGAGAATTTCATGGAGCATGGGTATTTTGGTCACGGGGCGCACTTGCACGAGGCCGTGGTGCGCGTTCCGTTGATCGTTCACGGGCCGGGTATCGTACGCGGGCGTCGTGTCGACGAACTGGTTGGTCATGTCGATCTGGCGCCGACGGTTCTCGAACTGATGGGCGTTGACCTGCCTACTCGTCAGCTGCAAGGCCGCAGCCTCTTGCCATATCTCCGAGGTGAGGACGATCCCAGCGTCGCCCGGCCGGTGTACTTCACCGAGTCGTGGGCGCCGCAGGCGCGCGTCGACGAGCAGCATTTCGAGCCGTTCCTGCCTCCAGCGTTCTCCGCGCGCCGCGGGATGCTCAAGCTTGCGCGCTACGCGACCGGCGACGGTTTTACCTTTGAGGCGTTCGATCTCGCTCGAGACCCCGGCGAACGACGCAACCTATGGCGTAGTGACCGTGAGCGTTTCGCCGAGCTCGCGCTGCGGCTGGAATCCTATGAGGGGGCGATGCACGCGTTTCGCGAGAGGCTCGAGGGCGCCGATGTGGGGGGCGGTGCGAGCGAGCCGAAGGCCGTTGGTCTTGACCCCGAACAGGAAGAGAAGCTCAAAGCGCTCGGCTATCTGAACTGACCTCGTTTGGATGCGTTCGTTGTAAACCCGCAATCGAGCGGGCATTCTTGCCACTGACGGTTCGCACTGCGCTTTTGCTGCGCCCCGCGGCGCGATCTCATCGTGTTCGGCACCTTTAGAAATGTTCTGGCCGTGATGCCTGTATTTTTGGCGTCGCTCGCCTATCTGATGCTGTTCCGGTCCTACGGCTTCCAGGTCGAGGACGAAGGCACACTCCTTTTTCATCTCGATCGAGCAGCGCGCGGCCTGCTGCCATACACGGACTTCCATACCGGCTATACACCCGGCTATTTCTGGATTGGATCGAACCTACTCGAATGGGTCGGCCGGTCGACAACCGGTCTGAGGACGCTCTTGGCGATCGCTAATGCGGCCAGTGCGACACTGCTTTACGTCATCGCCCGCGATCGTGCGCCAACTTTGCTAGCGCTGCTGGCACCGCTGGCATGGCTCGGTTTCATACCGGTGTTCCGCGGTTCGTTCGCCATGTTCAACGTTCCGTATCCAGCGTGGCTCGCAACACTCTTCTGGCTCGTGGTGGCGGCCGGTCTATTGTCGTGGGAGCACCGACGCAGGCTTGCGTCGCTTGTGGTCTGCGGCGCGGTGGTGTCGCTGGCGTTTTCGATCAAGCTCAATGCCGGTGCTTATGCCGCTGCTGCCTGCGTCTGGGTCATTGTCGCGACCACGCGATCCGAGACATGGTTTGATCGTGCAGCGGGCATCACGGGTACGCTGATCGTCGGGCTCGGCGTGTGGCTGGCGTTCGGACTGCGCACGTGGGGCATCGACGCCGGGGTCCACTTGTTGCCGTTGGTAGCAATCGTCGCGTTCGCACTTTGGAAGGTGAGGGGAAGATTCGCCGACGCCACCGATGTCGGTGCACTGCGTGCCCTGCTCGTACTGAGCGCGTCTTTCTTACCGTTGACGCTCGTGTGGGCGGTGCCGACCATCGGGCGACTCGGCGTTGACAGATTCGCGTCCGAGGTCCTGTTGCTCGGATCCAACGCTGCGGAGATCTACTGGATCGATCATCCTGCCGTCGAAATGTACGCGTTCGCCGCTGCTATAGGCGTGCTGGGTTTCGCCGGCGTGGGGCGTTTGCTCGCGCATCGCGTGATTCCGTTGACGGCGGCTGTCGGTGCCGTTGTCGTAGGTGTGATGGGGACGGTCGCAGTGGCTTTGACGGCCGGCATCATGCCCGAAGGGCGTGCTGTATCGATAGTACGCCAACTCGAAAATGCGTCGTTCTGGCTGGCGCCTCTCGTCCACTGGGGAATGTTCGTTCTGCTCGCCACTCGCATTGCGCGTGGTATCGACGAGGCGCGATTGTGGGTGCTCGGTGTCTGCTCGGTCGCGATGTACTGGCAGCTGTACCCGCGAACCGACTTCTCTCACATCATGTTTGCCGTTCCGCTTTGTATCCCGCTGGCGCTTTGGTTGCTGACCGAAGTCCTCGGTTGGTGGGCGCGTGCGAGCGACAGAGCGGACGCGCTCGGTCGGCTGACTTGGGGCGCGGCGTCGATTGGCGCTGCCATCGGTGCCATTCCCGTTGCGTTGGCGTTGGCGGCACCGATTCATGCGTGGGGAGTACCGACGCAGACGGGCAACGCGTCTCGCGTAGCGGTTCACGTCGAGCGCGATAGGAGCGACGAGCTCGTCGGGTTCGGCGAAGCCGTCAATTTCCTCGGCGAGAACACAAATTCGGGCGAGCCAGTGCTCGCGTTTCCTGCTCTTGCCGGCCTGACATACGCGGCCGGACTCACCAATCCGGTCGAGCATGACTACTGGTATCCCCAGCGCCCCGACCATGCGGCGGAGGCGCGCATGCTGGCCATCGTTCGCGAGGCGCCGCCGCGTTTCGTGGCTACAATCAACACGGGCTGGACGTTCTTCTTCGACTCGCCGGCGTATTTCGCCGAGGCGAGAACGTGGGTGGCCGACAACTATCGACTCGTACGACGCTTTGATCGCATCGATATCTTGGCCCGCAACGATGTACTTACGAGCGAGCCGACGCTCCTCGGCGGACTGCCGTGGAGTGATACGGACGAATCGGAACCTCCGGCGCATACCGACTATGTGCGTCGATTGCAGGAGATCCGCGCTTGGGCGGACACGCTTCCGCAGGGGCGGTATCTGGAAGGGTTGTTGTCGGCGGATACCGCTACTGCACTTCGTCAGCTGCGTGGGATTCGCGACGCCGGCGACCTAAGGACGGCAGCGGTTTTGTTCACTGGCTACGAATCGAGCAACGATCGGGTAGCGCGCGAGGCGATCGCGGCGGCCACGAAGGTCGTCCAGCGCCACGACGCGAGTGTGCATCGGTGGGCAGCGGATCTTGACGCGGGTGATTACGCGCCCTACCTAGCGCCGATGTTGGAACGAGCACGTAGGCACCGTGACTCGCTGGACGAAGGGATGCGTGATCTCTCGAATTTGATCGTTCGCGTGGTCGCCGAAGGGCAGGGCTCATGACGGCCAGTGCACGTAACCCCGCGCTCGACCGCCTCAAAGGCCTTGCGATGATCATGGTCTTCGCCGGACACACGGGCGTGGGCCTCCCGACCCTGGCACATCTGTATTTTTTCCACCGTACGGTTCCTATTTTGATCTTCGCCTTCGGAATGTCCGTTGCTTACTGGGCGACGCGCTTTGACGGCGCTCCGCTCTTAAAGATGGCACGCGAGTTCTACACGACGCGCTACCCCCGGATTTTTCGCCCCTGGTGGCTAATGCTTATTTGTTGGTGGCCGGTGGTCATATGGTTGACCGACGGAAAATTACTCAAGCCTACATTCATCGTCACAAGTTTCGGCGGCTATCTGCCGTTCTTACTGCCGTCGTGGTTTATCACCGTGATAATCGCTCTCATCGCGGCCGCGCCGGTCATGGTCTGGATCTCGCACCGGTTTGGCTGGGTTGCCAACGTTTTGTTGGCCTACGGTATAACAACTCTATCGTTCTTGAACGGCGCGAGTGTGCTGACCTGGTCACGTTGGCTGTTGCGCGACAGCGCGGTCGACCCGCTCTACTATCTAGCGATCTTTCCTGGCTGCTACATCGGCTTGGTTGCTGCCGGCATGGCTGTGGCGAAGGCGAAGTGGGTTCCTTCGATGAACGTCGCGCTCATGCTTGGGGCGGCCTATGTTGCAGGGGTTCTAGGCGTGCTGACGTATGTCCCGCAAGGCTTCGAGCAGCCAGTCCTCTTTCGCATTTTAGATTCGGTCTTGGCCATTTCGCTTCTCGGTTGTTGCAACGCGCTGGCCGATGGTCGTGCCCTTGCCGAGGGACTGGCGTGGTGTGGGCGGCGTTCTTGGGCGCTCTACCTGATTCATATGCCGACGTTCGACATCTTCACGCGGCTGGGCATGATTCCGAACGACCACAGCTTCGTCGTGCGCTTGGCCTACTGCACGGTTCTGGTGATCGGAACCGTGGCGGCAATCAGGGCGGGGGATTTCGTTCGAGCAAGAGTATTTCGGCCGGTTCCAGCGTGAGCCACATGGCGTAAGCGCGCTTGTCGACGGTCGTGTAGCCGTCCAACTCGCTTCCGGAAACAACGTACTCGTCGTCGGTCACCCACCACCAGCTCTTCGTGTCGGCTGCCTGGCCGCGGCGCGCGCTCTCTTTCGTAGGCCATACACCTGCTGATGCAGCCGAGCGCCATGCGTTGTATTCGAACCCACCGTCGATGCGCTCGATACCGATACCGCGTTTTTCGACGTCACGCAGAAGATCGTGTCGTGCGCGATTCATGGCCAAGTAGTCGTGCGTTCCTGCCACCGCGTAGACGGACACAAGCGCCGCGAGCGCGAGTGCAAGCGGCGGCATCGTATCTTCGCGACGACCCAATAGTAATGCCGCGATCGCAAATGGGATAACGGGAATCGAATATCGGTCGAAGTAGAAGCCGCCGTGCAGAAGGCTTCCTAAGAACATTCCGGCGAACGCGAAGAGGACGAATGCTTCACAGGGTTTCGTAAGCCGCGTCGTCCAGCCGGTTGCGGCCGCTCCGAAAGTCGCCGCTGCGGACAGGCTTACGAGGGTCAAAGGTATGGAGAATATAGAGCCCAAGGTCCGGGGCGGATCCAGGCCCAGAAAGAGCGTATCGCGAAGCGTCAGCGCGCCGAGACCAAAATCGTACTGTACATTGGGGAGATAGAACATCGTGGATCCGTCGCGCACGTAGACGAGTATCGCGCCGAGTCCGAACAGCGCCGAAACGCACGCGAGCGCCCGTCGGCGTTCGATTAACACCGCACCGCCCGTGAGCACGATGATCGGTAGCACCGCCAAGGCTAGGGTCGCCGCTGCGCGAAATGCGTGGTCAACCGTCGCGATGCCGAGCGCGATCGATGTTTCGGTGACCTTGTTCTGTAGCCCGGCGGGTACGCCCTGCATCCAAAACAACCAATAGTGGAATCCGATGAATACCAACGCCGGGATGACACTTGTTGCTGCAAACAGCTCGACGCGCTTTCTCAGACGCGTCTCATCCACCACCAGTGTTGCGAATGCCGCCGCTGCGACGAGGAATGCTCCATGCTGGCGAACGAGAAGTGCCGCTGACGCTAGTAGAGATGCTGCCAAAAGCAGTCGGCGTTCGGTTTTGGCAAGACCTGCCGCATAGAGCGCAGCCGCGGCGAGTGTGAGCGCCGCGAACGGTACATCGGTCATAAACGTGAAGCTCTGGCTGAAATAGAGGGGACCCAGCGCGAGTGTTGCCACGGCCAGTCTCGAAGTTTTCGGGCCGATCGCGAGCGTGGCAAGCAGGTGGCTGAATGCGATCGCGCCAACTGCGGCAAGAACGATCGTCGACAGCCTCAATATCGTAAACGAGAAGCCCGCGACCTTACAGAGAAGCGCGCCGTAGCCGGCTTGGAAAAGTAAGCTCGCGCCAGTCCAAGGCAGAAACTCTATGCGTCCGGATTCACACAGAACACGGGCCGAATGCGCGTAGGACCAGTCGTCGCTGAGCGGAAAATCGCCGCGAGGATCGACGAGAAGCACCGCCAGTACGGCGCCGAGTACGATCAGCAGGTCGAGTCGCTTGGTTGCGGCGGAATCGTTCAAATGAGGGCGCCTCAGATTCTTCCTTGCGGACGAGGTATAGTTTAGCCTAGCGAACGCCCGCGTGCTTGTTGGGTGTATTGGAAACTCCCGCAACGGGTAGTAAGCTGGGCGGTCCTACGACGACCCGGCTACTCGGATCACGGCGCCGCGCCGATTTTCCCGGCAGTCGTCGGCCCGCAGAAACGATGACCGACAACAGCCATGAGACACCAGCGGTTGGACGCCAAGATTCCCCGACTCACTATTACATCGAGATTTTCGCCGTTGCGGCCGCCGCTCTGCTGCTCGAGGTCTGCTATACACGCGTTTTCTCGTTCAAGCTCTTCTACTTTTATACCTACCTGATCATCGGTATCGCGTTGCTCGGGCTGGGCGGCGGTGGGGTTGCGGTTACCATTTTCAGTCGGATCCGCGAGACACCGCTTCGTCGGCTGGTCCCCCCCTCGGCGCTCATGGCGGGCTTGACCACGGGTCTCGGCTACGTCGCGGTGGCTGGGATTCGCCTGGACACGCTGTCGTTTCTCTATACTCCCGGCTCGATCGCGCGACTCGTAGTGGTCTGTCTCGCGGTGTTCGTACCGTATTTCTTCGTTGGCCTCATCTTCTCGAGCGTTTTCGGGCGCGCAGGAAAAGACGTGAACCGCCTCTATGCGGTCGACTTGGTGGGAGCCGCAGCCGGCTGCGCGCTGGCCGTTCCCTTCATGAACCTATTGTCGCCGCCGGGATGTGTGATGCTCTGCGGTGCTGCGTTCTGTTTGGCTGCGGTACGATCGGCTGCCGGCGCCGTCGTTCGCTCGACCGCAATCGCCGGTGCTGCAGTGCTGTTGTGTCTGGCCGGCATTGCGACGTCGCTTCCAGATCCGGTCGTCGATTCGCTGAAGACGATGGGTGCCGAGAAATTCCGTCCCGAGACGGTACTGCACACGGAATGGAACGCGGTGTTCCGGATCGACGTTCTGAAGAGCGGCGGCTATTACGGTGAGAAACGGCGCATCATTGCCCACGACGGCTTGATCGGGTCCACGCTTCATCGCTGGGACGGCACGAAGAATGGACTGGCCCGCTTCGATCGTGAAGCGAGAGCGCTTCCGTTCCGGCTTGCAAAACCCAACCCGAAGATCTTGATCATCGGTTCCGCCGGAGGCCATGAGATCCTTGCGGCAACCTACTTCGATGCGTCCGACATCAAGGGAGTGGAACTGAACCCGGCGACGGTTGCGCTCCTCACCGATCACTTCAAGGACTACACCGGAAACCTTGCGGGGCACGAGAACGTACGCGTGATTAACGACGAGGGGCGTTCCTATCTCGAACGCGATGCCGAGAAGTACGACATCATATTCTTTGTCGCGCCGGATACGTACTCGGCGATGAATGCAGCGACCTCAGCCGCTTTCGTGTTGTCGGAGAGCTATCTTTACACGAAAGAGATGGTGAAAACGGCCTTCGAGCATCTCGCGCCCGACGGTGTTGTTTGCATGCAGTTCGGCGAGGTTGATTACGATTCGAAACCGAATCGGACGGCGCGCTACATAGTGACCGCGCGTGCGGCTTTGGCGGAAATGGGGATCGATGAGTTCGATCGTCACATCATGCATGCGACCGATCGTTCTTCGCTCACCTTGTCGACGATCCTCCTGCGCGCCGAGCCATTCACGGAAGATCAAATCGCGCGATTCGAGGGCCAGCTGTCGGTGATTCCCCAGGCAGTCTCTCGTCACGTTCCCGGTCACGAAAGCCGTGACTCCAGTGCGCTCGGCGAGACTAGCCTGCACCCGGTCGAGTTGGCGATCCACCTTGACGACGACGCACTTGCGACCTGGCTCGATGAGTATGCTTACGACGTCAGCGTTGTGGTCGATGACCGTCCGTTTTTCTGGCACTTCGTGCGGTTCAGCGACGTCTGGGCTGGCAACGAGCGCCGCGGTGCAAACGCGATTGATTTCGAGCACGCGGTGGGCGAGCGCACTCTGACCATGATCATAGCCCTCGCCGCTGTCATGGCCGGGGTTCTGTTGCTGGTGCCCTTCTTCGTGGTGCGCGAGCAATGGAGCGCGTTTCATCGCAAGACGACATCTCTTGTTTATTTCTCGTGTCTCGGGTTCGGCTTCATGCTGTTTGAGATCAGTCTCATTCAACAGCTGTCGCTCTTTCTGGGCTATCCCACATATTCATTGAGCGTCACGCTGGCGACGATACTCGTTGCATCGGGAATAGGGAGCTTTCTTGCCGAGAAGTTCGTAGATCGCGCGCGCACGGCATCTGTCGCGCTGCTTGGTGCGTTGGCTGCTCTCACTATTATCTATCTCGTCTTCGGTCCTGCGATGATTGACCGGCTGATCGTCTTGCCGCTAGCCGTGCGCATCGTCATCGCGATCGCGGCGATCGCACCGCTCGGGTTATGTCTCGGCGGTTTCATGCCCATGGGGCTCGCGGCGTTGACCCGGCTGGCGCCTTCGCCGGAGCAGTACATCGCATGGTCGTGGGCGATCAACGGATTTTTCTCGGTCATAGGCTCGGTCGGAACGACGATCCTCTCGATGATATTCGGCTTCCGCGTGGTGCTGGTCCTTGGGTTGGCGACCTATACGATAGCAGTACTCGCTCTGCGCCGACTGTCGGCCGATTCCTCGTAAACCAGAGGCGTTTATCGCGTGAGGTTTTCCCAAAGCGAGGGGGCTGGACGTTGTGGGCCCATGCGACTGCTATAGTGTCGGGTGCGGGCCGGCGCGACGGAATTCACGAAAATGGGCAGCGCTTACGATTGGAACAGGCTTCTCGCCGACTTTGAGCTCGAGACGGCGTCGACCACGGCGCCGCCCGGCGGCGTGGTCGACGTCGAGCAGATGGCCGCTCGGCTCTCCGATGCCGGTCTTCTCGAGGCCGTAGAGCGTCATGCATCCGGCACGGTTCCCATCACGCTCGTAGTCAATGACGCCCACCGGCCAACCGACTCACAGTCCTTTCTCAAGGCTGTGTTCTCCGTGCTCGATGCCGCGCCATCGAAATGCCGTGGCCTGCGATATCGCCTATTGGTCGCGTCGGGAACGCACGCCGACGATGCAGAGCAGCGTCGAGAGCACGAGACGCGGACTCTCGGTCTCTTGCGTGAGCGCTTCTCTGAAGTCGCATGGAATGACGCGGACGACGTGAACGATCAGACACAGATCGGCGAGTATCGGTTTCATCGATGGATGGGCGAACGTGGTTTGTACGTTGCCTGTGGAAGTACCGAGCCGCACTATTTCGCGGGTGTCACGGGCGCGCACAAGACGCTTAGCGTCGGCGTGATGTCACGCGAATCGATTCAAACGAATCATGCGCATGCGATGGACTCGCGTGCCTGCGGACTCAAACTCGCGGGGAATCCGGTCCACGCCGGAATTGTGCGGGCGGTCACCGCTCTCGAGAGGTCAGGCGCAGAGCTTCTTTGCCTCAATCAACTGGTGGTTGACGGGAAGGCCGCAGCGGTGTGGGCAGGTTCGCCCATAAGCGCGCTTGAAGCCGCCTTGCCTACGGTTCGTAGTGTTTTCGCATACCGGCTCGCCGGCCCCGCGGACGTCATCATCGCTTCGGTCCATGCGCCGCTCGATCGTGACCTGTATCAAGCCGACAAGGGCATCAAGAACACCGAAGCCGGGCTGAGAGACGGAGGTATTCTGTTGGTCGACGCGGCTTGTGAGCGCGGCGTTGGCATATCTCACTTCCTCGACCTTCTCAGGTCTGCCGATAGTCATGATGCGGCGCTCAGGATCGTTGCCGAGCGCGGGTATCGACTCGGCGATCACAAAGCGGTTCGGCTGCGCGCGCTCACCGATGGCCGACGAGTGCGGCTTGGCCTGTTGAGTTCGAATCTAGATATGTCGCTCGAAGGATTGCTCGGTGCACGAATATTCGCCGATGCGCGGGCTGCTGCATCTTGGATACAGGGCGAAGCCGATGCCGCGACCGCGCGCGCGGTTTGGGTTACCGACGCCGGCAACATCACCTTGGAGGCCGCACCGTGAGCGCCCAGCCCAATCGGCAGCGTTGCCGTGAACCTAGAGGTATGCCCGGTAGGTATGCGCGAAGAAGCGCGCCCGACGATGTTGCAGCCTATTTGGACGATGCTGCGCACTATCCCGGTGGCGCCTGCTCCGAGGTGTGTTTCCCCTCGAGCGAGGCTGATGTTGCCGACATCGTGAAGTCGGCAACGACTGTGCTGCCTATCGGCGTTCAGTCGTCGCTTACGGGCGGTGCCACTCCGCGTGGAGGAACCGTCGTCTCTACTGCACGACTTACTGATGTGGTGTCGTGGTCCGGCGATTCGGTGCGGGTGCAGGCCGGTTGCGCGATTGCGACTCTGGATGTCGAACTGAGATCTCGCGGCTTGTTTTATCCGCCAGCGCCTACGTTCGACGGTGCGACCGTCGGTGGAACGGTCGCTACCAATGCGGCCGGCGCGGCGACGTTCAAATACGGAACGACGCGCGACTGGGTGCGCGCGATGACGATCGTGTTGGCCAACGGCGACGTCATGGATCTAGAGCGCGGCCGTGTTCGTGCCTCCGACGACGGGTTGTTTGAGATCGAGCATACGGACGGAACGGTCGTTCTCATATCGCTTCCGAAGTACGCGATGCCGGACGTTCCGAAGCGATCGGCGGGTTACTTTGCTGCACCGGGGATGGATCTGATCGACCTCTTCATCGGCTCCGAGGGAACCCTAGGTGTGGTCGTCGATGTTGAGCTGGCACTGGTCGCGCCGCGTCCGGGCTGGCTCGTCGGGTTCGTTCAGACGCGAGACGATTGTGCCGCTATCTCGCTGGTTGGTGCTCTGCGCGAGGCGTCTCGAAGTGGACGTATCGATGTAGCCGCGATCGAATACCTGGATGCGCGCTGTGTGGAACTTCTCAGAGAGGACGGCCACGCAGATCGACTCGGTTTCACTCTCGATTCGTCGTCACGCGCATCGGTGCTGTACCAAGTTGAGGTTGATCCAGAGATGACCCGCGCCGAGGCCGAGGACGGGTTGGCGACGGCGCTCGAAAGCGGCACCGGGGCGTTCGCCGAGCTTATTACGTTACTCAAGGAACACGATGCGGTCGCGACCTCGGTACATGCGCTTCCCGGAGATGACGCGCGGCGGCACGCGCTCTTCGAGCTGCGCGAGGCGGTTCCCGAGGCGGTAAATCGTCGCATCAAGCAAGCGCAGCGCGACGTGGATCCGTCGATCAGCAAATGCGCGGCGGACGTGATTGTGCCGTTCGACGCGTTCGAGGAATCCTTGACCGAGTACCGCCGAACGGCCGAAGCACGCGGACTCGACGTTGCGATCTGGGGACATATCTCCGACGGCAACGTTCATCCGAACCTGCTCCCGACGACGCTGGGCGAGTATGAGGCGGCGTGCGAGGTTCTGCTTGAAATGGGAAGCACGGCGATTGCACTCGGCGGCAGCCCGATGTCGGAACACGGGGTGGGAAGAAATCCGATCAAGCAGGCGCTCTTACAGCGTCTTTACGGAGATTCGGGGATTGCCGAAATGCGGGCCCTCAAACGCGTGCTCGACCCTGCATCCAAGCTGGCACCGGGCGTGCTGTTTCAGACATGAGGGCGATTTCGGCGGGAAAATCGGCCCGAAAATTGCTAAAATCGTAGAGCGATAGCGTGACCCGGCGCGACCCAGTCGGTCCGTTGGCCGGCTGCGGATGGGGTTGGAGATTACTATGGCGGACGCGCGAAAGATTTTTATCATCGGTGCATCAGGGTTGGTTGGCGGCTACCTGCTCGACTACTTCGGGCAGCGTGCGGTAGGCACGGGTAATGCGAACACGGCGTCGCGCCAAGGCTTGATCGACTGCGACATTACCGACGCCGCTCAGACGAATGCGGTGGTCGCGCAGTCCGGTGCAGACGTTATCGTCCACACGGCGGCGTATACGCACGTCGACGGCTGCGAGCAGAACCCGGAGCTGTCGAAAGCGGTCAACGTCGAGGGCACGCGCAATGTGGCCGAAGCGTGTCAGAAAGCCGGTTTGCGTTACATCTTCGTGTCGACCGACTACGTGTTCGGTGGCGACTCCGGGCCCCATAAGATTGGCGAGTCGTTCGCGCCTATCAACGTCTACGGCCAACACAAAGTTGCCGCCGAACAGATTGTTTCAAACACCGTCGAGAACCACGCCATCGTTCGTTCCTGTAATCTGTACGGGTGGCAGCCGGGCGGTAAGAATTTTGTGATGGCCGTCTATCAGCTTGGTCTCGAGGGCAAACCGATGCGAGTGCCCGTCGACCAGTTCGGCAGCCCCACGCTTGCCGACGACATGGCCAGTGCCGTCGACCAGCTTGCGTCGTCGGACCAGACCGGTGCGTTCCATTTTGCCGGCCCCGATTACGTTGACCGACTCGAGTGGGCGCAGCGATCAGCCGAGGCGTTCAAGATCGATCCCGGATTCGTTACCGGTGTGGTTACCTCGGAGATGGCTCAGCCCGCAACGCGTCCGCTCAAGGGCGGTCTCGATGCGAGCGAAACGTGCAGCCGTCTGGGTGTGTCTTTCCGCGGAGTAGACGGCGGACTAGCGGCCATGCGCGAAGCCATGCAGCGCGACGGCATACGCTTTGCCGCTGCCTGAAGCGATTTTTCTTCAGTGGTCGTTTTTGCGCTGCTGTTGCAGCTCGCGAACGCGTGTCCAGTAACGGTGTCGAAAACGCTGTACATACTCTTTCAGTATCCCGCGCAACTCTGAGAATTTGGGATGATCACGCGCGAGCTCTCGCGTTTCAGCGGGATCGTCGGCGACCCAATACAGCTCTAATCGCTCGGCCGCATCAGGCCGGGGGGGGGCATCCTGCATTTCCGGCGCGCCGGCGGGCGTTTGGATGAGCTTGTAGCCATCCATCGAGACGGCAAACTGATGATTGTCGCGCGGCCCGTAGGCGAATACCGGCACCGACCCCAGCGCGTTCTTGCCGGTCAATGCCGCCTTGAGACTACGACCGTCGAGGTGGCCCTCACCGGCCTCGATCTCCAAGATGTCGAGTACCGTAGGTACCACGTCGACCGCACTTGCCTCGGCAGTCACACGTTGGCGTTCCGGGATAATTCCCGGAAGGCGAAAAATCAGTGGGATTCGCAGTGTCGTGTCGTACAGGAACCACCCGTGCTGAAAGTACTCGTCGTGCTCTACGAGGCTCTCGCCGTGGTCTGCTGTGAGCACGACCAGGGTGGATCGCGCATCACCGCTCTCGTCGATGTCTTCAAGGAGTCGCCCTATTGCTCGATCTGTGTTGCGAATTTCACCGTCGTAGCGCCTGAAGTATTGCGACGGTCGCTTCTGTTCGAAGAAGCGTTGGTAGTGTGGGATGATACCAAGCCCGAAGTTGCTCTCGGCGATTTCGAGATCCAGGTCTGCTCCGAAGATCGCGGGATCGTACTCGACTGCATCGATCCATGTCGTATCGAGCGGCGTGTATGGTCCATGCGGGTCTAGATAGTGGACCCACAGGAACCATGGAGCCGGGTCGGTGCGCGCGCGTTGCGTGGTCAGCCACTCGAGCGCAGCGGTGGTACCGAGCTCGTCGCGGGGGGCAACGGGAATTACCCCCTCGAATGTCTCGGCGACATCGAAGCCTTGGTCGAAGCCGAACTTCGGCCCGACAAGAAAGTTCCCGATGAAGGCTGCGCTTCGGTAGCCGACTTCCGAGAGACGCTCGGCTAGTGTTTGGACGTCGTCCGGCAGCGTGCGACGGTTGTACACCACCGTGTGAGAGTCTTGATACAGACCGGTGATCAGGGATGCGGTACCGGGAGCCGTCTCAGGGGCCGTCGACAGGCAGCGCTCGACCAGCGTGCCCGCCGCCGCCAATCGATCGATGTTTGGGCTGGTATCTAACGGGTAGCCGTAGGTACCCAGGTGATCGGTTCGCAACGTATCGACCGTAATGAGGAGAACATTAGGGCGCTGCGTTTGGGCGCTTGGGAGGCAGCCAGTCAGGGCAAGTAGGAGGATGCTACAGGTGCTCGCAACTCTCGTGAACACGGTATAGCGACTGCTCAATGGCTCGGGTGGAGCAGCGGTTCTAGGCTTATTGCGCGTTGAAGGGGGCATGCGGAACGAGTCTCTACCTCACCACCCGACCGGGCCGTTGATGGTGATCGATCGTAGCCGATGCGACCGCGGACTTCATCAGGCGACCACTCTCCATAGAAAAAAGGGGGTAGCCGCAAGGCGCCCCCCTTTTGTTGCTCGGAAGCATTTGGTTAATGCTCAGGAACGCATTTTCATCTGCGGCTGTGTCTCACCGGTTTCGATCTCGTGCTCGACCTTTCGGATGTCCGCATCGACCATACAGTCGACCAGGCCGTCGAAGGTCATCGCCGGTTTCCAGCCGAGGTTTTTCTCGGCCTTGCTCGGATCACCTACCAACAGATCGACCTCGGCAGGGCGGATGAACGCCTGGTCAATAACGATGTGATCCTGCCAGTCCAGACCGCAACGCTGGAACGCGCGCGCGACGAACTCTTCAACACTGTGGGTCTCGCCCGTGGCAATCACGTAGTCCTCGGGCTGATCCTGTTGCAGCATGAGCCACTGGGCGCGAACGTAGTCACCTGCAAAGCCCCAGTCTCGGCGTGCATCGAGGTTACCGAGATGCAGCTTGTCTTGCAGGCCGCATTTGATGCGCGCCGCACCGTGGCTGATCTTGCGTGTCACGAACTCCAAGCCGCGGCGAGGGGATTCGTGATTGAACAGAATTCCCGACGAGGCGTGCATGCCGTAGCTTTCGCGATAGTTCACGGTCAGGAAGTGACCAAACGCTTTTGCAACACCGTAGGGGCTGCGTGGGTAAAACGGGGTGTCTTCCTTCTGCGGGATCTCCAGGACCTTGCCGAACATCTCGCTGCTCGACGCCTGGTAGAAGCGAATTTCGGGGTTTACGACTCGAATGGCTTCGAGAACGCGCGTGACACCCAGTGCGGTGAACTCGCCCGTAAGGACAGGCTGGTTCCACGATGTGGGAACAAATGACTGGGCCGCTAGGTTGTAGACCTCATCCGGTTCGCATTCCTGAATGGCCGATATCAGCGAATGGTGATCTAGGAGATCGCCGAAGATCAGCTCGATCTTGTCGTGCAAATGATGCAAACGCCATAAGTTCTCGGTGCTACTGCGTCGGATCAGTCCAAAAACCTTGTAGTTCTTCTCAACGAGAAAGTCTGCCAGGTACGATCCGTCCTGGCCTGTGATTCCGGTAATTAGTGCTCTCTTCACGGGGCGTTGTTCCTCTGCCTTAGCGATGCCTATACGCCGAATCAGTATAGCAGGCCAGTGGCGGGGCCATATCGAACTATTCTCCGGTCGTGATGTTCCTGTGACGTGGGTCCGAAAGCCGCGCCTGGCGGGGTTTTGCCCTCCAACTTGATATCTGGCTGCTTACGCCACAAGGTGATGTTGGCGCTGCGCAACGCACGCTGGGGAGTTCTATGCGAGTGAAAAACTTGGGCAAGAATGCTCGGTCCGTCAGAGGACTTGTCGTGGGTATCGCGATCGGGGTGCTGATCGGGTCATCCGGTATTGTCTACTCGGCTATGGGCAAAAGCGGTTGGGACAATCAAACACCGCAGTTCAAGGCCGGCTACCTTGCGGCTTTTACCGATGTGGTGCGCATGGCGAAGCGCACTGAGCCTAGCGGTCTAATTGCAACTAGTTACACGATCCCGAGTAAGGCGAAACTTGTTAACTGGCTCTACCAGGTCGAGTCGACGTTTGCGGAAGAGAAGAACGCGGAGCGCAATATTACTCAGATCATCGCATTCGCGGGCGCGGCCATGGCGCGCGAGTTCGGCGGCGATGTGACTACCGCCTCGGGCATGGAGCAACTAGCCCAGGTATTGAAGAATCGCCGTGAGGCAATTGCTCGCGGTGACGTGAAGCAAACACCGCCGGAAGTGATGGCGAGGCGCAACGCTATCGCAGCGAGGAAAAAGGCGTTCGGTAAATGCATGGGAAGCGCGCACAGAGAAACCAAGACCATCTGCAAGGGGAAGATTAAAGCGGACTTTCCTCCAGTGCCGAAGCTTTCCTATGATGATTCCGCAACCGGTAAGGACGAGTAGCGAAACCTCGCAGCCGATCTAGGCCGCTGTTCCTTCGGCGTCCGACGCCCCATCGCCACGAAGGTCGAGTGTCGACGCCTCGTGCTGCAGGCGGTAGAGCCGCGCGTACAGTCCATCGATTGCCATGAGCTGCGCGTGGTTTCCTTGCTCACGCACGTCGCCGTGATGCATCACGATGATCCGGTCTGCATTTTCGATCGTGGACAGTCGGTGCGCGATCACGAGCGAAGTTCTGTCATTCTGCAGCTTTGCTACCGCGTCTTGTATGAGTTCTTCGGTTTCGGTATCGACGCTCGATGTCGCTTCGTCGAGGACGAGAATCTCGGGCTCGAACGCCAACGCCCGCGCGAACGACAACAATTGCCGTTGTCCGGTCGAGAAATTGTTACCGCGTTCACGTACCGGTTCGTTGTACTTCGCCGCGAGCCGGTTGATGAACCTGTCCGCGTTCACGCGCTCGGCGGCACCGCGTACGGTCGCATCGTCGATCGTCGGTTCCCAAAGCCGCACGTTTTCCGAAACCGTACCTGAGAACAGATAGACATCCTGCTGGACCATGCCGATGCGGCGCCGCAGGGCCGGAAGGTTCCATTCGCGGACATCGACGCCGTCGACGCGTATCGAACCGGACTGAATTTCGTAGAAGCGAGCCAGGAGCTTTGTGACCGTTGTCTTACCGGAACCGGTGGTGCCGACTATGGCGACGTGTTCGCCGGCTTCGACGCGAAAGCTTATACCCTTGAGAATGGGTTCGCCCTCTATATATGCGAAGGTCACGTCGTCGAATTCGATGACTCCGGCCGGCGGCGGGGTGGCGGCCGGAGTCTCGGGATTGGCAATATCCGGTTCGCGCTTGAGTAGATCGAACACGCGCTCGCACGCAGTGATCGCCGACTGCATGACGGTGTACTTGGTAGAGAAGTCGCGGATCGGAATGAAGAACTTGTTCATGTACTCGATGAACGCAACCAGTGTTCCAAAGCCAATGACCTCGGCTACGAGTCCGTTCGTCGCGACGGGCGCTTGCAGGATCAGGTGGGCACCAAACCAGATGATCAGTGCGATCGAGATGTTACTGACGGTTTCGACGATGGAAAACAATGACGCTTCATAGAGATTCGAGCGGTGGTACGCGTCGCGATGCAGCGAATTGAGCCGATCGAATTCCTCGGACATCTGATCTTCCCGAGCGAACAACTGCACGATCGCCATGCCGGTGATGGCTTCTTGTAGATATGCGTTGATTTTCGCGACGCGTTCGCGAATCAGCCGATAGTAGCGGCGGGCTTTCCGTCGAAAGAAATCGATCACGAACGCCAGAATCGGGAGCGTAGAGAGCGCCACGAGTGCGAGCTGTGCGTCGATCGCGAACATGATAGCGATGATTCCAAACAGGGTGATCCCGTCCATCAGGATCGTGATCGCGCCCGCAGCAAACATTTCGTTTATGACATCGATGTCCGTTGTCATGCGGGTCACTAGACGGCCGACCGGATTGCGGTCGAAGAACTGCGACTCGAGCGTCTGAACTTTGCGAAACACTTCAACGCGTAGATCGGCCAGTGATTTTTGCGCGACCAACATGGTGACGTAGTGTTGCCAGTAGAGGCAGAAAAATTCACCGATTATGACCACTCCGAAGGCGAGTGCCCAGGTGCCGAGGCCGTCGACCGTTCCACGCGAGATGTAGTCGTCTATTGCCCGCTTTACGATGTAGGGCTGGGCGAGCATGCAGGCCGATACGGCCGGCAGCAGCGCCATGGAGAGCGCAAATAGGCGGCGGTAAGGGTGGATATACTTCCACAGCTGTCGGACGAGTTCGATGTCGCGCGTGCTGCCGAGCCTCGCTTCGCTTTGTGTGCCGCGGGAGGCCATCACATGGCCTCTATCTCTTCGGTGAGTCGCTGATTTTTGTAGAGCCCGGCGTACAGCCCACCGTGTGCGACCAATTCGTCGTGCGTTCCCAGTTCGAGTATTCGTCCTTCGTCGACGACGGCGATCTGGTCTGAACTGCGCACCGCCGAGACCCTGTGCGAGATGATGATCGCGGTCCGACCCTCCATGACCTCTTCGAGCCCTTCGAGGATTCTCCGTTCGGTCGCCGCATCGACGCTCGATAGCGAGTCGTCGAGAATCAAAATACGGGGATCGCGTGCGATGGCCCGAGCGAGTGTGAGTCGCTGTTTCTGTCCGCCCGATAGTGTCACGCCGCGCTCTCCGACCTCGGTATCGATGCCGTGTGGGAACTCTCGGAGGTCTGAGTCCAGCGCCGAGAGTTCAATGAGCCGGCTGAGTTCGGACGAACTCACGTTGTCGTTAGCGAACTCGATGTTCTGCTCAATCGTCGACGAGAACAGGAAGGGATCCTGGGGCACGAAGCCGATGCGGCTGCGCAGGCTGTGGAGATCCCACTCGCGTACGTCGACCCCGTCGATGGTGACCTGGCCGCTACCGACGTCGAAGAGACGAGGAATGAGCATTGCCATCGATGATTTGCCCGAGCCGGTACGCCCGATGACGCCGAGGCGGCTTCCCGCAGGAACGCGCAGGCTGAGATCGTGAAGAACACCGTCTCCGTTGGTCGCCGCCGGGCTACCTGGGGCTCCGTTTTCCGCCGACGGATAAGCGAAGTCGACGCTGTTGAAGACGATTTCGCCGCGCATCGAATCGGGGCAGTGCCCGTCGGTGGGTGAATCGATATCGGGGACGGTGTCGAAGATCTCACCGAGGCGGTGGAGCGCGGCCTTGCCGCGCTGATAAATCGACATCATCCAGCCCAGCGCCATGATCGGCCACGCGAGGATGTGTAGGTAGGCGATAAACGCGACCAATTCGCCCAAGGTCAGGCTGCCGGCGACCACCTTCGTGCCGCCGTAGTACAGCACGATGAGAATGCCGAGCGACGACACTATTCGGATGAAAGGAAAGACACGGCCGCGCAATTTGGCCACATCCATGCTGCGGTCCTTGAACTGCTCGTTGAGTTCGACGAACTCAGCGGTGCGCGCGTCTTCGCGCACGTACGCCTTTATAACGTGTATGCCGGCGATATTCTCTTGTACGTACGCGGAGATTTCGGCGAGACGCTCTTGTGTGCGCATGGTCGCTTCCATCATCGCTGCGCTGTAGTGTTTTACGACCCAGAGCAAAATGGGGAAGGGCAGCATCGCTGCGAGCGTGAGCTGCACGTCCATCAAGAGCATCAAGCTGAAGGCATAAATGCAGTATAGCGGTGTGTTGATGAACGTCAGGATGCCCGGACCGAGCGTCAGTCGTATCGCACTGATGTCGTTCACCAGGCGCGACATGAGGTCGCCCGTCCGTTGGCTCTGGTAAAACGACTGCGGCAGGGTCTCGAGGTGGTGAAAAAGGTCGTTCCTAATTTCGTATTCGATGTCGCGTCCGGTGTTGAAAATCACAATCCGCGAGATCGTACGCACCAAACCCTGCACGATCGCGATCGCGATGATGCCGGACGCGAAAGTTGCGATTCGAGCCATCGCTTCGTTCGGATCCGCCGATTGATCGATCGAGTCGATCGCCTGGCGCGTCAGATACGGAATCACCATGACGAGCGAGGCTGTGGCGAAAAGGCAGGTCGAGCCGATAAAGTAGCGCCATTTGTGCCGGAGTATGTAAGGCCAGAGCCGTCTCACAACTGTAAGAAAGTCACTTATATCGGTGGGTTCTCGCCGACGAAAGGAGCCGCGGTCGGTGTGGGGCTGTGTTTGCTGCTCGCGGGTTGTCGCGCGGGCTATGTGGCGAAGGTGGGTTTAGAACACCTTCGCTACGTCAATAGCGCGGTTCCTATCGAGCAACTGCTGCTCGATACCGACGACGAAGAGCGTCGCGGGCAGCTCACGCTAATACTCGAGGCGCGCGCATGGGGTGGGCGCAACGGCCTGGATGTCGGTGGCAGCTATCGCAGCTTGGCCGATACCAAGGGGCGCGCGACCGCGCACGTCGTAACGGCTGCCTACAGCGATCGTCTCGAGCCGTACGAGTGGAGCTATCCGATCGTCGGAAAGATCCCATATCGCGGTTACTTCGAGCGCGAAGCCGCGGATCGCTTCGCGGCCACGCTTAGCGCCCGCGGCCTGGATACCTATGTCGTCGAGGCATCCGGCTACTCAACCTTGGGGTGGTTCGATGACCCGTTTCCCGAAGGGGTTCTGGAACTCGACCGTGTAGGGATTGTGTCTTTCCTCTTCCACGAATTGCTACATCAGACCGTCTACGTTCCCGGCAGTATTGCTTTTAACGAGTCCTTGGCCTCGGCCGTGTCCGGGCGTCTGACGAACGAGTTTTTCACCGAACGTCGAGACGAAGAGGCGCTGGAACTTCTCGCGCAGCGCGAATTGCGATGGCTCGCGCAGGCGGGGCTCTGCGACGATCTCGCCCGGCGTCTGACGCGGCATTTCGAGA
>Ga0315336_1001339_pt1 | contig 49372 bp, 52 predicted proteins | sample ASW5metaG_FD_204512 | JGI IMG/M metagenome (GOLD analysis project Ga0315336, IMG submission 204512) | Ammonia-oxidizing marine archaeal communities from Monterey Bay, California, United States - ASW #5 | ecosystem: Environmental > Aquatic > Marine > Intertidal zone | place: USA: California...
AGCATCTAAGCGGGAAACCCACCTGAATACTAGATTTCCCCATCAGAGTCGTGGAAGACCACCACGTTGATAGGTTGGATGTGGAAGTGCAGTAATGCATGAAGCTAACCAATACTAATAACTCGATTGGCTTGATTACAATAATCGTACAGAGAAAAGTTTTATACTTATTAGTTTCCTGGTGACTATAGCAACAGATAAACACCCGATCCCATCCCGAACTCGACCGTGAAAGCTGTTTGCGCCGATGGTACTTTGTCTTAAGACATGGAAGAGTAGGTCGTTGCCAGGATTTTTATTTCATATATAAAAACATACATGTTTGATGGTTTAATTATTTTTGAAATGGCTAATAATCATCAAGGCAGTGTTGATCACGCTTTAAAAATTATATCTTCATATTCTAAAATTTCAAAAAAATATAAATTAAATGGTGCAATAAAATTACAATATAGAACTTTACCTAGTTTTATATCTAAAAAACAACTTAAATTAATAACAAATAAACATATTGATAGATTTTTATCTACTAACTTAAAGGAAATTGAGTTTGAAAAAATATGTTAAAAAATAAAAGAAAATGGACTAAAATTAATTATAATCGCTTTCGATGAAAAGTCCGTTGATAGGGCAATTAAAATTGTGGGGAGTTAAATATAATAAGATATTTTTTAATAAACCAAATGCAGATATATACATTGATGATAAAGCACTAACACCAGCATCATTGATTTATAATAATTTTAAAAAATATTATAAGGTCAAATAAATGATTAAAAAAAAAAATGAATATAAAATAGCAATAGTTGGTTTGGGATATGTTGGTTTGCCTGTTGCTCTGGCGTTTTCAAAAAAATTTTATGTTATAGGTTTTGACAAAGATGAAAAAAGAATTAATTCTTTAAAAAAAGGTATTGATTTTAATGGTGAGTTTTCAAAAACGTTTAATTCAAAAATATTCTATACCTCAAATAAAAATCACATTGCTGATTGTAATATTTATATAATAACAGTTCCAACACCTTTAAAAAAAAATAACATTCCTGACTTTAGTCACTTAATTGATGCTACCAAAACTGTTACAACCTATCTAAATAAAAATAATTTTATAATATATGAGTCTACTGTATATCCAGGAGCAACTGAAGAAATATGCTTGCCTATTATAGAGAAAAGAACTGGATTTTCGTGCAATAAGGACTTTTTTATTGGATATAGTCCAGAAAGAATTAATCCCGGTGATAAAAAAAATAATTTAAAAAATACTACCAAAATTATCTCAGGATCAAACAAATTTTCAACTAATAAAATAAGAAATTTATACAAAAAAATCTTAAATAAAGTTCATGTGGTAAAGTCTATCAAAATTGCAGAAGCTGCCAAAATTATTGAAAATACTCAAAGAGATCTTAATATAGCTCTAATAAATGAATATTCTTTAATATTAAAAAAAATGAACATTCCAATAAAGGATGTTTTAGATGCTGCAAAAACAAAATGGAATTTTTTAGATTTTAGACCTGGCTTGGTTGGTGGTCACTGCGTAGGTATTGATCCATACTATTTGGCTTTCAAATCAAAGAAGATTGGAATTGATCCCAAATTAATTATGTCTGGTAGAAAAGTAAATAACTTAATGGTTAATGAAATAACAAGAGATATAGTTAACAATATTAATAGAATATTTAAAAAACATAAAAATCAATTAAATATATTAATAATGGGTGCTGCATTTAAAGAAAACTGCTCAGATATAAGAAATTCAAAATCTATTGAAGTCATTAATACTCTTTGTAAAAGAAATCATAAATATAATATTGATCTGTATGATCCCTTGATATCTTCAAAAAAAAATTATTTTAACAAAAAGAAATTGTTTAAATTTATCAACATATGTCAAAAAGAATATTATGATGTTATAATAATTCTTGTTCCTCACAAATTTTTTATAAAAATGGGTTTAAAAAATATCATTTCATTTGGAAAGAAAAATGCAATAATATATGATTTTAAGTCTGTCTTTGATTCTCAAAAAGTAATATGCTATTGAACTAATTAATGGAAAGTGATCTTTTAAATTATTTTAAATTATTAAAAAAAAATTATCTTTACTATATATCTATAATTTTTATATGTCTTGCTTTTGGTTTTTTTACAAAAGAAAGACTATTATATTCTGATCCTTATACAGAACTATTTTTAGGTGATCCTTATGATAGCAAAGTACATAATCTTGTAAGAACATTCAACAGCTATATTTTACATCTTAATCAAAAGCATTTAATTTCTATCCCTACTATAGAGCACCATGATACATTATTTTCAAAAACATTTTCAATTAACTACGTAAAGGAAGTTCTTCAAAATCCTCAGGTTTTATATCAATTTGTTGATCAGATTAAAGATCAGCTAGACGTATCAAATTTAAAAATAAAAAATATTAGTGTTGCTGATTACAATGAATATACCATTAAGATTAGTCTTAAAATTGAGAATTATGAATTATCAAAAAAAATAATAAACGAATTGTTTAATTTTATTAATCAGAAAATTATTTCAGATTTTTATGATAATTATTCGATGAATCTGGATACAGATCTTTTTAATTCAATTATTATAAATGATTTGAAAAAATATAATCTTTTATTGCAAAAAGATCTTCAAGAAATAGAAGTATATGACATTAAAAAATTTAGATATAGCCAAATTTATGATTCTAATTCTAAAACATTATCCTTTTTGCCAATTGCTTTTTTATTTTTAGGTATATTTGTTTCTTTGGTAATTAATATAATAATTAATATTATATATAAAGATATTAAAAATTAATTTTTTTTAAAAATAAAAAATTACTAACACCTTCATTATATTTATTAATTAAACTATTGTAGCTAATTATATTAAATTTTTCTCCATTAAATGCATATGGCTTTAAATTTAATTTTTTTAACAAATTAATTTTTTCCTTATAATTATCTGTGTTTAATTTTTGGTCTATTTGTTTGTTAAACTCAATTTCAATAATTACATTATTAACTAATTTAATTGTATTTATCATTCCTTTAAGTATATTTAATTCGTATCCCTCAGTATCTATTTTAATATAAATTGATTCAAAATTATTCATAGTTTTTAAAAAAAAACTATCAAAAACTTCTAAATTAATTTTTTCTTTTAATATATTGGTATTACCAAAAATAGATCTTAATCCCAAATTTGTTTTTCTTATACTATTATTGTCTTCCCATTCAGGGAAAGATAATTCTTTGATTTCTTTTATATTGCTTAACCCAAAGTTAAATAGCTTACAATTAATGTATTTTGATAAGTTTTTTTTTAAAAACTTAAAAGTAATTTCAGAGGGTTCAATACAAATAAATTGTGTTGTTTTTTTTGAGTTTATAATTCTAAAATACGACCAATATCCAATGTTTGCACCAACATCTATGTAACAATCGGGTTTAAAAATACTTTCAATATATCTTATTTTTAATTTTTCTTTTTCTTCATTAATAATTATCCTGTAGTAAATGTTACTTTTTTCAAAAAAATTTGTTTTAGGAGCCCAAAACTTATTTCCAAACAAATTGAAGGACGTTTCACTTACATCAAAATTTTTTATAAAAATAATTTTTTTAATATATTCTTTGATTTTAAATGGTATTATAAATTTTATAATAAATATTAAAAATTTGTCCATTTATTTTTTGGGTTTAAAGTTTAAAGTTTTTTTATGCCATGAAAAAGTTCTATTCTCAAATAAAAAAAAATGTCTTATTGCATGTTATTAATTATAAAGATGACATAGTAAAAAGAACAAATATAGCACCAGAAAATGAGTTTTTGCAATTAGCAACATTAAAGCTACAAAAAGGGGATACTTTTAAAGCACATAAACATTTATGGAAAGAAATAAAATATAATAATGTCATTGCTCAAGAGTCCTGGATAATTATTTCAGGTTCTGTAAAAGTTTTCTTGTATGATTTAGATGATAAATTAATATCAGAGGAAATTATATCACAAGGAGATTGTTCCATGACTTTCCAAGGTGGTCACAACTATCTTAGTTTAGACAATAATACCATTGTATACGAATATAAAACAGGTCCTTACATGGGGATAGACAAAGATAAGGATTTTATTAATGAAGATTAATTTAGGCTGTGGAAAGAGAAATTTTGGTAAAGATTGGATACATATTGATGGCTCTAAATACCCACATATAGACTCTCATGATATCATTAACTTTCATTATACTAATATTGATTTAATATATGCTTCTCATGTCATTGAGTATTTTGATAGGGAGGAAATTGTTAAAATTTTAAAAATATGGAAAAATAAATTAAAAAGAAATGGTATTCTTAGAATTGCAGTTCCAGACTTTAAACAAATAAATAAATTATATTTAACAAAAAAATTTGATCTCGATAGTTTTTTAGGACCATTATATGGTAAAATGACAATGAATGATAAAAATATTTATCACAAAACTGTATACGACTTTGAGTCACTAGAAAAAATTTTATTAAAATCTGGATTTGCAAAAATAAGAAAATGGGATTGGCGAAAAGTAAATCATGGAAAATTTGATGATCATTCACAAGCTTACTTACCTAAGATGAATAAAGAAGAAGGAACATTAATTAGTCTTAATATTGAGGCATCCAATGAATAATTATAATAGCTGGCCTCTAGGTAAATTGAAAAAAAATTTTCAGAGAAAAGAATTAAATCAAGTAAAAAAAAAGGGTTACAAATGGAAAGATCCAAGAGATGTCATTGAAATTTTTGAAAATAAAGTTGCCAAGTTTGCAGGTAGTAAATATGCAGTATCATGTGATTGCTGTTCACATGGAATATTTTTGTCATTAAAATTTCTTAAAGCTAAAAATAAAATTATAATACCAAACCACTCATATATTTCAATACCACATCAAATTATTCATGCAGGGTGTAAAGTTTCATTTGAAGATTTGCATTGGTCCGGGATTTATCAACTAAAACCTTACCCAATATATGACGGTGCTGTGAGATGGACCAAAAATATGTATGTTGGCGGATTACATGTGCTATCGTTTCAATTGAAAAAAAGAATTCCGATTGGAAGAGGCGGTATGATTTTGACTAATAGCTTAAAAGCTTATAAATGGCTTAAAAAGGCATCATATGATGGAAGGGATCTTACAAAAAACTATATGAAAGATAAAATACATATGTATGGATGGCATTTCTATATGACACCTGAAGATGCTGCAAGAGGAATAATGTTAATGGATATGACCCCCACGGTAAATAAAGATTCTGGTAATTATACTAATTACTATGATCTATCTAAATTGAAAATTTTTAAAAAATAGTGTCAAAAAAAGCCTTAATAACAGGTATAAGTGGACAAGATGGAAGTTATTTATCAGAGTATCTTCTGTCAAAAAATTACGAAGTTCATGGATTAATTAGACGTTTATCTGTTTCAGAAAACCAAGATAGTAGAATAAAAGATATTGAAGTTAAACTTCATTATGGAGATTTATTAGATGAACACTCATTATATAAATTAATTGACACTATAAAACCGGATGAAATCTATAATTTAGCTGCAATGAGTCATGTACGTGTAAGTTTTGAAATTCCAGCTTTTACAATTAAGAACAATGGTCTTTCGGTATTAAATCTTTTAGAATTTGTTAGAGATTTTTGTCCTGAGGTAAAATTTTATCAAGCTAGTTCATCTGAAATGTTTGGTAATTCTATTGAAGAAAAAGGATTTCAAACTTTAGATACCAAAATGATACCTGTAAGTCCTTATGGTATTTCAAAATTGTTAGCTTTTAACTTAGTCAGACATTATAGAGCGTCTTATAAACTTCATTTAACCAATGGAATCCTTTTTAATCATGAATCTCCAAGAAGAGGTTCAAATTTTATAACCAGCAAGGTAGTTAAAACAGCTGTTGAAATAAAAAAAAATTTAAAAGATAAATTAGAAGTTGGTAATATTGATACTAGTAGAGATTGGGGGCATTCAAAAGACTATGTAAGAGCTATGCATATGATTGTAAATCATGACACACCTGAAGATTGGATAGTGGCCACAGGTAAAACGAGAAGTGTTAGAGACTTATGTGAATATACGTTCAAAACGTTAGGAATGAACTACGTTGATTATGTTGTTCAGAATAAAAAATTTATGAGACCTGAGGAATTAAAATTTTTAAAAGGTGATTCTAGTAAAATAAAAAAACAATTAGGTTGGAAACCTTCTTATACTTTTGAATCAATGATAGATGAAATGATTGAATTTTGGATGAACAAAATACGATAAATTATTTTTCATGAAAAAAATTTTGATAACTGGAGGAACTGGTTTCATTGGATCTAATATGATTAATTTTCTATTGTTAAAAAAAAATTACTTTGTATTTAATCTAGATAAAAAAATTCAAAAAAAAAATATTTTTAATTCTTCTCACAAAAATATCCTTCAATTTAAAGGCAATATATTAAATAATAATATTTTATCAAATATATTTAAAAAATACAAATTTAACTACATTATCAATTTTGCTGCCGAAACACATGTCGACAAATCAATACACAACTCTAAAAAATTTTATAATTCAAATGTACTTGGTGTTTTAAATATATTAGAAAATATTAAAAAAACAAAAATTAATACAAAGTTCATTCATATTTCAACTGATGAAGTTTTTGGTTCTCTGAAAAAAAATGAAAAAAGCTTTGATGAAAATTCAAATTTTGATCCAAACAATCCTTATGCTGCGTCAAAAGCTGCATCAGATTTACTAGTTAAAGCTTATTCAAAAACACACAATATTAATTCTATTGTTACAAATTGCTCAAATAATTTTGGAGAACATCAACATCCAGAAAAATTAATTCCTTTGGTAATTTTAAGATGTTTAAGCGGATCCTCAATTCCAGTTTATGGTAATGGAAAAAATATAAGAGAGTGGATTTATGTTAAGGATCATTGCGAAGCAATATTTAAAGTTATTACAAATGGTAAAAAGCATAGTAGATATTTAATTGGCTCAGGTATTGAAATAACTAATATACAGTTAATAAAAAAAATTTGCAAAATATTAGATTTTAAAATTCCACAAACCAATCAATATAAAAATTTAATAGAGTTTATTAAAGACCGTCCTAGTCATGATTTTAGATACTCTATAAATTCGAAAAAAATTAAAAGTGAACTTAATTTTAAATTGAGCTATTCATTTGATCAAGCTCTTGAAAATACAATTGATCATTACATAGAAAATAAAAATTATTATCTTAATATTTACACAAAATCTAAATGGTTTAAAAAACATTATGGATAAGAATGAAAGCCTTAATTTTTTTTTAAAACTTTGGTCTTTAATTACTTTAAAAGAAAAAAAAATACAATTATTTTTATTAATACTAATGATAATTTCAATATTATTTGAAATGTTAGGTATAGGCATGATCATTCCCATACTTACTCTTTTACTTAATGATGAATTAATAATTAATAATGATTTTTACAAATACTTTAAGTCTACTATAAAAGTTCAATCTGATGATCAAATCTTATTTATTATTGTATCATTTACTTGTTTTATATTTATTTTTAAAAATCTTTTTTTAGCTTTAGTAAATTACTTTATGAATTATAATGTTTATAATATTGCAATTCGTTTATCTACAAAATTATATCAAATATATATTTGTAGCCCATATAGTTTTCATAGTTTTCACATTGAAAAAAATTCTGCTATTTTAATGCACAACATTGCTGGTGAAATTGGTCAAATTAGATCATCAATTCAAACTTTGTTGATTTTAATATCTGAAATACTGCTTATAGTAGGTATAGGTTTTTTATTACTTTATCATGAGCCAATAGCAACTTCTGTAATTATTATTTCTGCAATACTAATTGGATTTTTAATAAACTATTTTTCTCAATTAAAAATTGATAATTGGGGCAAATTAAGAATTTTGAATAACTAATTATTAGTCTAAGGTATAGTAACTTATGAAATATTTTCAATCAATAAATAACAATGATCATTGTTATGTTATTGCAGAAGCTGGATTAAATCATAATGGTTCAATTGATATAGCTAAAAAACTTATTGAAGTAGCTGTTTCAAGTGGAGCAGATGCAGTAAAATTTCAGAAAAGAACAATAGATAATCTCGCAATATCAAAAGAACTAAAGAAGCCGGATACTAGATTCCCTGAATTTGGAAAAACTTATGGTGAAATTCGAAATTTTTTAGAATTTAACAAAGATCAATATTTAGAATTGTATGATTATTCTAAATCAAAAGAAATTGATTTTATTGTTACTGCATTTGATGAAAATTCAGCATCTTTATTACAGGAAATTGACATCTCTTCTATAAAACTTGCAAGTCACAGTTTAACTAATCTTAAATTAATAGAATTTTGCAGTAAATTAAATAAGCCGATTATATTATCAACAGGAATGTGTGATTTGGAAGATATTGATAATGCAGTTGAAATACTTAAAAAATCTGATTCTGATTTTGCTTTATTGCATTGTGTTTCTTCATATCCAACTAAATATGAAGACTCTAATTTAAATATGATAGAATATTTATCAAATAGATACAAAGTCACCACAGGTTATTCTGGTCATGAGATTGGTTATTTGCCTACAATTGTTGCTGTTTCAAAGGGGGCAAAAATTATAGAAAGACATTATACTTTAGATAATAAAATGATTGGTTTTGATCATAAAATTTCATTAGAGCCATCTGAATTAAAAGATATGATAAGAAATATAAGAGAAGTTGAAAAAATGCATGGATCAACAAATAAATCAATATCACAAAGTGAGTTAATAACGCTAAAAAAATATCATGTGTCAGCAGTTAGTAAAATTCAAATTGAGATCAATCAAATCTTGGATGAGAAAATGATTGAATATAAAAATCCTGGAACTGGTATCTCACCAAAGAATGTTTATAAAATTATCGGTAAAAAATCTAAAGATAGAATTCAAAAAGATACTATTTTAGAAGAAAACATGTTCTGCTAATTTTTTAAAAATGATATCAATAATAATAAGAACCAAGAACGAAGAAAAATGGATTTCTCACTGCTTAAGCGCTATAAAAAATCAAAATTATCAAAATTTTGAAATAATTATTATTGATAATAACAGCACAGACAATACAGTCAAAATTGCAAAGAGAGTTTTAGGGAACAAAATTTCTCATATCTTAAATATTGAAAAATTTAAACCAGGCAAGGCTATAAATTTAGGAGTTAAGTTTTCTAAAGGGGATTACATATGTTGTATTTCAGCTCATTGTATTCCTAAGGATAAAAACTGGTTAATAAATCTTTTGAAAAATTTAGAAAATAATAACAAAATAGCAGGAGTTTATGGAAAGCAAGTCCCATTATCTTATTCATCTAAAATTTCTAAAAGAGACTTAATGATTGCCTTTGGTAATGATAAAAGATTACAAATTAAAGATTATTTTTTTCATAATGCAAATAGTATGGTTAAAAGAAAAGTACTGTCAAAATTCCCCTTTGACTCAACAGTTACTAATATAGAGGACAGAGTATGGGCTAAGAAAGTTTTAGAAAATAATTATAATATAATTTATGAGCCTAAAGCTACTGTATACCATCATCATGGACTACACCATGAAAACAACAAGGAAAGAGTTAGTGGAGTTGTATCCATAATTGAAAATTATGAGGGTAAGGATATACAAAAATTACCAAAACTTTTACATCCATCACATACAAAAGTCGTGGCAATCATTCCTATAAAAAATAATATTAAAATAAACAAATTATCTAAAAAGTTGATTGAAAATACAATTGCGAATGTAAAAAAAAGTAAATATATAAATGATTTTTTTATTTTAACAAATGAAAAAATATTTTTAAATAAATACAAAAAAAACACCATAAGAAGATCTCGTATTAAAAATATAGAAAAGTTAAGTTTAGGTGAAATTTTATTTGAAAGTCAAAAATATTTAGAAAATAAAAAAATATTTACAGATTATTTTATTTTTTTAAGTTTTGACTATTTATATAAATCTTCAATATTTTTTAATAAAATAATTAATGAAATTCATTTCAACGGATATGACACAGTATTTTTTGGATTGACAGATTATGCACACTATTGGAAAAGTAAAGATGATGAATTCTGTCAAATTGATCAGTCAACAAAACCAAGAGAAATTAGAGAACCAATGTTAAAAGCTCTTTATGGACTTGGAACTATTGTTTCTAGCTGGGTTGTAAGAAAGAAAAAACTTACAGATGGAAAAATTGGTATCATACAAATTAATAATCATAAATATTCTTTAAGAATGAATAATATAGAAAATAGTATACTCAATAAGCTACTATATAATAAATGATTGGGAAAAATAGAATTTTAGCAATAACTTTAGCTAGAAGTGGTTCCAAATCTATACCTCAAAAAAATATAAAAAAAATAAATAATCTACCTTTAATTTACTATACTATAAAGGAAGCTTTAAAATCTAAATATATTGATAATTACATAGTTTCAACTGATAGCAATACAATCAAAAGAATATCTGAAAAATATGGCGCTAATTGCCCTTTTTTAAGACCCAAAAAATATTCACAGGATAAATCAAGTTCTGTATCAGCACTAAAACATGCTGTTGAACGGATAGAAAAAAAAGAAAAGATTAAGTATGATTTTGTTATAGAGTTAATGTGCACAAATCCTCTAAAAAATAGTTTTGATATTGATGAATGTATTAAATTATTGATTAAGAATAAGGCAGATTCAGTAATAGCAATGCATCAACTTGAAGATCATCATCCAGCAAGAATTAAAAAAATAATTAAAGGAAAAATTAGAGACTTTTGTGTAAAAGAAATTAATGAATCTAGAAGACAAGATCTTAGACCAAAAGCGTACATTAGAAGTGGATCTATTTATGCATTGAAAAGAGATTATTTAATGAAAAAAAATAGAAGATATGGTGGCAATAATAGCTTTGCATATATTTTACCTAATTCAAGAGTTATCAATATTGATGATAAATTTGATTTTTTGATAGCTAAAAATTTACTGAAATGAAAAAAATTAATATTTTAGTAATTACGGAAACTCAACACATTAAAAATGTTGATTCCAGCTTAGAATCAATTGGGAAAGTAAATTTTCAACCAAAAATAACTATAAAAGATTTAAAGAAAATTATAAATAAATATGAAGTAATTTTTACAAATCCTAATAAGTCTAAAATATACATAGGAGAAGAGGTGTTAAAGTACGCTAAAAATTTAAAAGTAATATGTACAGCTTCAACTGGAACAATTCACATAGATCAAAAATATACTAATAAAAAAAATATTGCAGTAATTAGCCTAAAGAAACAAATTAAAATTTTAAAAAAAATAAGTTCCACTGCTGAACTAGCTTTTTTAATGACTTTATCTCAAATAAGGAACTTAATTCCAGCATATAAATCAGTTTTAAATTATGAATGGGATTATACAAATTTCATCGGTGATCAGATCAACTCATTAACTATAGGTGTTATTGGTTTTGGTAGGCTTGGAAAAATATATTGTGACTACTGTTTAGCTTTCAAAGCTAAAGTTTTAGTTTATGATCCTTTTAAAAAAATAAGAAATTTAAAAATTAAACAAGAAGATAACTTAACAAATTTATTAACGAAAAGTGATGTAATATCAATCCATGTCCATGCAACAGATAAAAACAAGAAAATTTTTGGTCAAAAATTTTTTAATAATTTAAAAAAAAATGTGATTATAATAAATACTTCTAGAGGAGAACTAATTGATGAAGATATGTTGTTAAAATTTTTGAAAAATAATCCAAGTTCAAAATATGCTACTGATGTTTTGTCTAACGAAACTGAATCAAAAAAAAATAACAAACTTATAAAAGCATCAAAAAATAATGATCGAATTTTAATTACACCGCACATCGGTGGTATGACAAAAATAGGTCAAGAAATTTCTTATAATCATGCAGTTAAAATGTTAAATGTTTTTTTAAAATCTAAAAAAAATGAAGAAAACTAATGGAATAATTTTAGCTGGTGGAATGGGTTCGCGTTTATGGCCTTTAACTAGTTCATTTTCTAAACATCTATTACCAATTTATAATAAACCAATGATATATTACTCATTGTCAGTTTTAATGTTAGCTAACGTAAAAGATATTTTAATTATTGTTAAAAAAAGTGATGAAAAATATTTTAAAAACTTACTAGGAAATGGTTCTAGATTTGGAATTAATATTTCTTACAAAATCCAAAAAAAACCAGATGGAATTGCATCGGCTTTTAAAATTGGGAAAGATTTTATCAAAAATAATAATGTTTTATTAATTTTAGGTGATAATTTATTTTATGGTCATGGATTTTCTGAAATATTAAATAAAGTTATTAAAAGCAATGCACCGACTATTTTTTATCATTATTTAAATAATCCTAATGAGTATGCAGTATTAGAATTTAATAAAAAAACTAAAAAACCTATAAATATTGTTGAAAAACCAAATAAATTTATTTCTAACTATGTAGTGACTGGGCTTTATTTTTATACTTCTGATGTCTTTTCAAAATCATCTAGATTAAAGAAATCTCAAAGAGGCGAATATGAAATTACTGATATAAATAAAATATATCTTAATTCAAACAAATTAAATTTTGAGGAATTAGGAAGAGGCTTTTCGTGGTTTGACATGGGCACAATTGATAATTTATTAGATGCATCACATTTTGTTCAAACTGTTGAAACCAGGCAGGGATACATGATTGGATGTTTGGAAGAAATTGCACTTAGAAATAAATGGATTACAATTAATACTATTAATATGAATCTAAAAAAAAACAATATCAACTCTGAATATTCAAATTATATAAAATCTATTATTATCAAATAAAATGTCAAATAAATGTAGAATTTCAAAAAAAGAATTAATAAATATTGTTGATTTTGGAATGCATCCATTGGGTAATGGATTTGTAAATTTGAATGAAATTAATAGTCAATATAAATATAAAATGGCAGTTGGTTTTTGTGAAATAAGTAAAATGTTTCAACTTTTAAATCAACCTGATCCTTCTATTATGTTTCATGAAAACTATGCATTTTATTCTTCAACTTCCAAGTATATGGAAATACATTTTGAGGAACTTTATAAAGAAATTATAAATTCAAAATTTTTTGATGGTAAAAATTCATTAATTGTAGAATTAGGATGTAACGACGGAATTTTTTTAAAAAATTTTCAATTAAATAAATATAATCATCTTGGAATAGAGCCTTCAAAAAATGTTGCAAATGAAGCTTCTAAAAAAAATATAAATGTAATTTATGATTTTTATACTAGTAATTTAGCTAATCAAATTATAACTGATTACGGCAAAGTGAATATCTATTACGCTGCAAACGTAATGTGTCATATTCCAAATTTAGTAGATATTTTTAAAGGTATTAAAAATTCTATTGTTAAGCATGGGGTTTTAATATTTGAAGATCCTTATCTTTTAGATGTTATTAAAAAAACATCTTATGATCAAATTTATGATGAACATGTATATTTATTTTCTGCTCATTCAATAGAATATCTTGTTAACATATTTGATATGGAAATTATTGATATGAAACATTTAAATACACATGGCGGATCTATGAGATACTACGTTGCAAATAAAGGAATTTATGAAAAATCAAACAACGTAGATCAAATATTTTACAATGAAAAAAAATACAATTTAGATAAAGTAGAAACTTATTTAACATTTAGTGATAATGTAAAAAAATCAAAAAAAGATTTGATAGATTTGCTAGAAAAATTAAAAAAAGATAAAAAGAAAATTTCTGGATATGCAGCAACATCTAAAAGTACTACGATACTAAATTATTGTAATATAGATAGCTCTTTAATAAATGAAATTTATGACACTACACCTGAGAAAATTGGTAAGTATTCACCAGGTATGAATATTCCAGTAAAGAGCTTTGATGAATTTTACAAAAATATACCAGACTATTCATTTATTTTTGCTTGGAATCATTTCAAAGAAATCACTTTAAAAGAATCGAATTATATCTCAAATGGCGGTAAATGGATTACACATGTTCCTAAGGTTTCTATCCTATGACTATTTACACGACCAATCCTAAGGAACACAATTTAAAAAAAAAAAAATTATATATAAAAAAATTTTCTGAATTTATTAATTCTGGTAATTATATCTTATCAAATGAGGTTAAAAAATTTGAAAATAATTTTGCAAAATTTATTGGATCTAAGTATGCAATAGGAGTTGCTAGTGGAACAGATGCAATTGTATTAGCTCTTAAATCTTTATCTATTGGTTATGGCGATGAAGTAATAACAACTTCACACACAGCTGTAGCAACAATTTCTGCTATAAAACAATGCAATGCTAAACCAATTCTTGTTGATATTGAACAAGATTATTTCACAATGGACCCTGAAAAAACATTACTATCAGTTACAAAAAAAACTAAAGCTATTATTTTAGTTCACATATACGGATCATCAGTTTCATTTGATAAATTTAATTCAATTTCAAAAAAATTTAATATTCCACTAATTGAAGATGTTTCTCAAGCACATGGGGCAAAATATAAAAATAAAAGACTGGGAAATATTGGAAAAATAGGTTGTTTCAGCCTTTATCCCACTAAGAATTTAGGAGCTTTAGGTGATGCTGGTGTTGTAACTACTAATTTGAAAAAAATAAGAGATAAAATTTTATTTTTAAGGGAATACGGCTGGAATCAGAATAGATTGATTAAAATAAAAAATGGCCAAAATTCGAGATTAGATGAATTTCAAGCTTCAATTCTTAATATAAAGCTTAAATCATTAGATAATGAAAATAAAAAAAGGAATTTTATAGCCAATCAATATAATATAAAGTTAACAGATAATATAATTAAACCTCTTGAAAAAAAATTTTCAACACATGTTTATCATATTTATTGCATTAGAGTTAAAAATAGAGAAAGATTGATAAATTTTTTAAAATCAAAAAAAATATTTTTAAATATTCATTATCCAATCCCTATTCATAAACAACCAATATATAGGAAAATTAAAGAAATAAATAAACTTCAAAATCTAGATAAAATATCTAATGAAATCATATCGTTACCTATGTATCCTGAATTATCAATAAAAAAATTAAATTTTGTTATAAATTCAATTAATTATTATTATAAAAATATTTATGAAAAAAATTAGAACAAAATTTAAAGATGTTTTTTTAATTGAAAATGCATCTTATAGCGACAATAGAGGTAAATTTTATGAGTTTTATAAATCTAATTTTATTTATGGAAGCTCATCTAGTAAATTTGTACAGGACAATTATTCTTTTTCAAAAAAAAATGTAATCAGAGGTCTTCATTTTAGAGATTTTGATCCACAATCTCAATTAGTAACAGTTATTGATGGGGAAATTTTTGATATTGTAGTTAATATTAATAAAAAATCCAAATACTATAAAGAGTATTTATCAATTACATTAAATAGCAATAAGGTTAATCAATTATTTATGCCTCCTGGCTACGCTCACGGTTTTTGTGTTTTAACTAAAACGGCAACGTTACTATATAAAGTAGACAAATATTATAATCCCAAATATGAAAAAGGAATTGTTTGGAATGATAGTGATGTCGGTATAAAATGGCCGATAAATAAACCAATTGTATCAAAAAGAGATAAATTGTTTCCAAAATTAAATGAAATAGCAGATGATATTAAATTTTAATACAAAATTATTCCCCTTTAAAGAAATCATTTTAAATGTAATATTTAATATGAATAATAAAGCAAAAAATAAATATTATGCACTAGATAAAATACACAATTATAATAATTTGGATGATATTAATATAATCTACAAAAAAATTTATAATCTTTTTAGACAAAAAATTTTTTTGAGTATCTATCAGGATTTTTGTAATAAACTAATTAAGAGTCACTTTAGTAAAAATACTATATACCAGAAAATACCCTCAGTGAGGATCCAGTTGCCTTATCAAAAGTCTGTAAACTTTCACAATGATAATTTTTATGGACATGGAGAAAATATAAAAAATATTTGGTTGCCGTTAACAACAGTATCTAAGTCGAACTCATTATATTATTTAAATAAAAAAAAATCTGACTCATTAATCAAGCAAATAATAAAAGATAAAATGACTATTGATGAAATCAACAAAGCATCATTGATAAAAAGTCAATCACTTGAAATGGAATATGGCCAATATTTTTTATTTGACTCAAAAATTATTCATGGAACGAAAATTAATAGAAGTGGAAGAAGTAGAATATCAATAGATTTTAGATTTTCAGAGGATGGGGAAATTGGACTTAAAGATTATTCTTTCTATTCAAATAAAAAAAAAAATAATAAAAAAATTAAAGTAAGAAAATGTGTTTGTTATTTTAATAGATCATTGCATTCAAACAAATTACCTTCTCAAAAATATCAGCAGATTCTTTGTTTAGAATATTGTTCAGATAATTTTTTAAATCCTATTATACTTGAAACAGAATTGAATGGATTTAACTACTTTCCAGTTTTAAAAAACCTAATTCAAAAATCTATTGTGCAGAAATATAGGGATATAGTAATTTATTCTAGAAATAACTTACCAATTAATTCAAATCAAAAAAAGACTGTTTTAGTTCTTCTTAAAAAATATAAGATTAATCTACATTTTGTAATAGAAAATCAAGTTCGTAATTATATTTATGAAAATAAATTATAATTTTTTTAAAAACAAAAGAGTATTAATTAATGGTGCAAATGGATACATTGGGAATCAGATATTAGAAAACTTAAAAACAACTGGGTGTAAAATAACTACAATTTCAAAACGAAGGTATAAGTATGATTATAAAATAAATAATATTTATTTTCATAAAAACAGATTGCCTAAAATTAAAGATAAATTTGATATTATTTATTTATGTGGCGCTAATACAAGCCTTAAAGAAAATGAAATATATCAATCTAATTTAATTAGAGAGTACCTATTTTTTTTGCAACATCTTTTAAGTGAAATTGCACATCAAAAATCATTGAAAACCAGAGTTGTTTTTTTATCATCAGCGACAATCTTTGGATTAAAAAGTATTAATACAAATAATTTTTCTAAGCCAAAACCAATAACACCCTATGACTTAAATAAAGTTATTTTTGAAGATTTTTTAAGTCATTTTTCATTAATTCATAATCTTCAAATAGTTATACTTAGATTAACAAATGTTTATGGTTATAGTAAAGTAACAAGCTCAAAAAGTGATCGGGGTTTTATAAATAATACAATTTATAAATTTATTAATAAGGAAGAAGTGACAATATATGATAATGGTAAATACTATAGAAATTTTATAGATGTTGAAGATGTATTAAATGCCTTACTTATATCAGCTTATAATAAAAATGTTGTTAACAGAAAGTATATTATAGGTAATTCTAAAAATTATAAAATTATTTCATTTATAAACAAAATTAAAAAATTTTTTGAAAAAAAACATAATATAAAAATAAATTTAAAATTTATAAAATCACCTAAAAATATAGATTTAATAAATTTAAGAAATTTTAAAAATTTTGATAAAACCTTTAGTATAGATACCGGATGGCATTGCAGAAATTCAGTCACAAATACTTTAAATAAATTTATAAGACATTAAAATGAAAATTATATCAAAATTTGAAAATGTTATAGAATATAAGATTGATGTTATAAACGACAGAAAGTCTAAATTAACAAATTTAGAATTTAAAAAGTTCTATTCATTTAAAATTAAAAGATTATTCTATATTTCTGTAAAAAATGATCAAAATCGTGGAAGTCATGCACATAATAAATGTAACCAATTATTGTTTGCTCTTTCTGGTAAGATTAATATTATCGTAGACAATGGCATAAAAACTAAACAATTTTTTTTGTACCCACATTTAAATGCTTTATATATTCCTAAAATGATATGGGCTAAACAAAAGTATTTTAAAAATAGCGTCTTGGCAGTAGCATGCGACCAAAATTATGATGAGCAAGACTATATAAGAGATTACTCTATTTATAAAAAAAAGATTGGTGTTGAATGAATATACTAATTAGTGGTGCTTTAGGACATATAGGTTCTAAATTAATCAGGCAGATATCTTTAAATTTTAATAAAATTAATTTAGATATAGTTGATAATATTGCAACACAAAGATATTGTTCAATTTTTGATTTAAAAAAAAATAAAAACCTTTTTATTAATTTTTTTGATGAAGATTTACTTAATTTTGATTTTAATAAATTAAAAAAAAAACCATCTTATATTATTCACTTGGCTGCTAAAACTGATGCAGAGAGCAGTTTATATTCAAAAAATAAATTTATTTCTCACAATTATGCATTAACTAAAAAAGTTTCAGATTTTAGTTTAAAAAATAACGTAAGGCTTATTTTTATATCTTCTACAAGTGTTTATGGAACTCAAAAAACAACTATTAATGAATCATGTGATATACAAGATCTAAATCCTCAAAGTCCTTATGCAGAGTCAAAAATAAAAGAAGAAAATTATATAAAAAGTTTATCAAAAAAAGGTTTAAAATATACTATTCTCAGATTTGGAACAATATATGGAGTATCACCAGGCATAAGATTCCACACAGCTGTAAATAAATTTTGCTATCAAGCCTCATTGAATAAACCTATAACTGTATGGAAAACTGCATTAAATCAAAAAAGACCTTATTTATATTTAGACGATGCGATAAATTCTATATTTTTTATTATTAAAAATAATAATTTTGATAATGAAATCTATAATGTTTTAACTTCAAATAATAGTGTTAAAGAAATAATTAAAATAATAAAAATAAAAAATAATAAAACTAAAATAAAATTTGTAAATTCTAAAATTATGAATCAATTGTCATACAATGTGGAAAATAAAAAACTAAAAAAATTAGGATTTAAATATTATGGAAATTTAAAGAAGGGTGTATTTGAAATTTTAAATTTGTTAAAAGGTATTGATAATTAATGTTTAAATTAACTGTTTTTGTTCCACTAAAAGATAGACCTGAATACACTGAAGTTTTTCTTAAAAATTTAGAAAATGATTTTTATTATATTTTTGCTGATGGCAGCAAAGGAAATGAAAATCAAAACTTGTTTAAAAGTTTGAATTTAAATAATATAGAATATCACAAATTTGATTATGATAATTCTGTAAAAATATATGTAGAAAAGATAAATAAATGTCTATCTTTTGTAAAAACTCAATATGTAATAATGTGTGATAATGATGATTTTATAATAAAAAAAGGAGCTATAAAATCTGTTTTAAAATTAGAAAATTCTGAATTTGCATGCGCTGGAGGACCAATTTATACAACCTTTCAAAATACTAGTTTAAAAAATTTTTATAGTCTTCCAAGAATTTTAGAAAAGAATCTTTTAATTAATGGTTTAAATGGATATGAAGATTTAAAAAAAATTTTTGATAATTATGAATATCTCTATTATTCTGTATATAGAACTGATTTCTTAAGACAGCTTTGGAAAAAAATCAAAATTTTAAAAATATACCACATAACTCTTATTGAATACTTTCTTACTATATTTACAATACTTAAAAGTTCATATTGTAACATTGGTTCATGTCATTATTTAAGATTAAGAAACCCCTATACCTCAAGTCATTTAGAAGAAAACCCTCACAATTTTAGCCACGAAAATAAAATATTTTTTGATAAAAATTATAGAGAAATGGTTTTTAATATTGCTAAATCACTAAACAATGATTTTAATATTAATGAGCAAAATTTTTTAAATGATTTTAAGCAACTTTATATTAATCATTTTAAAAAGATTGCATTAAAAAGAAATCAAGGCTATTTAATAAAAATAAAAAACAGACTTAAAAATATATTTTATTCAAACATTTTAAGGATTTTTAATATTAAATTCATTAAGTTTCTACTTAATTAAATTATAAAATGTCATCAAAATTAATTAAAATATGTCTTGTAGGTAATGGCTATATGGCAGCCGAGTATTCTAGAGCAATTAAATCAATTAAAAGACTAAAATTAGTTGGAGTGACAGGTAGAAGAAAAAAAAAACTTAATTTATTTTGCAAAAAATTTTCTATTAAAAATAAATTTTTAGACGTTTCCGAGATGCTTAAGATTATTAAACCAGATATAATAATCCTTGCCGCATCAACAATTTCTAATCAAGAATTACTTATAAAATGCTCATTTTATAATGTTATTATTTTGTGTGAAAAACCCATAGGATATGATTATAATTCTTCATTAAGTATTTATAAAAAAATAAATAAAAAAAATAAAAATATTTTCATAGGTTTAAATAGAAGATTTTATTCGAACATTGAATATATACGTAAGTCTCTTACAAAAAATAAAAAACTTGTTAATATTTATGATCAGCAAGATTTAAATTATGTTAAAAAACGTTTTAAGGAAAGAAAGATAATTGAAAATTGGCAATATCATAATTCTATTCATTTAATAGATATTATATTATTTTTAAAAAAAGGTGATATTCAAGATATGAAATTACTTTATAAATCAGGTATTAAAAATGATCTAACAAGAATTGTAAAAATATCATTTACATCTGGTGATGTATTTATTTACAATGCTATATGGAACAAACCAGGTCCATGGAAGATATTAATTTCTTCTAAAAATTATTTTTATTATTTTGAAAATTTAGAAAAATTAAAAATTTATAATCTCAAAAAAGAAATATATGATTTTAAGTTTGATAAAATTGATCAGCAGTTTAAACCTGGAATTCATAGTCAAGTAACAGAATTAATAAAAGTTTATGATGGTAAAAATCATAAATTGAAGGATATTAATTATTCACAATACCTAATGTGTTTTATTAAAAAAATTTATGACTTATAACCTTCTAATTATAGGTTTAGGTAACATTGGTTTACGGCATTTACAGTCAATTTCAAAAATTAATCATAAATTCAAAATATTTCTTTATGATACAAATATTGAGAGATCAACGTATAAAAAAAAAATTGAGAAATATAAAAATGTAAATCATAGAATTATATTTTCAAAATTTGAAAAATTAAATCAAGAATATTTTGATGTAATTTTTATTTGTACAACAGCACATAAAAGGTACGAATTATTAGATAAAATTGTAAAAACTGTTTCATTTAAATTCATGATTATTGAAAAATTGTTAGAACAAAATGCATCAAAATTATCAAAAATAAAAAGAATTTTTAAAAATAATAATAATATTTTTGTAAATACCCCTAGAAGGACAATGGCAGTTTATAAAAATATAAATAAATTAATTAATAATAAATTAATATATGTAGAAATTACTGGTGGTAATTGGGGCTTAGCATGTAATTTTATTCATTATGCTGATTTGATTTATTATTGGACAAATAAAAAAATTAAAGACGTTCATACAAATCATTTAAATAAAAAATGGCATAATTCTAAAAGAAAAGATTATTTTGAAATATATGGTGAGATAAAAATTGTTTTTAAGGACAATATAAATTTAACTTTAAAATGTAATAATTCAAATAAAGAAAGAATAATGAAAATAATTAATGGCAATGATAAAATTCAATATAATGAAAAAACAGGAATAATATTATTAAATAATAAAATTTATAATAATAAAAAAATTAATTTGCAAAGCTGTATGACTAAAAAAATAGTAACGAATTTGCTTTTTAAGCAGACATCTGAATTACCCAAATTAAACGAGTCAATAGACTTGCATATGGAAGTAATTAACAAATTAAAAAAACATTGGAACACATATGAAAATAAAAAAAATATATTGCCAATAACGTAATGATAATATTGAAATTTTATAATAAAAAAGTAGAAGAAATTGAATATCAATATGGTAGTAATCTAAACTTAAATGAAAATCTTTCTGATCACACTTATTTAAATAATCAAGCTCTTTTTTCAAAAAATAATGAAATATTAGATAATTATTTCTCAGCAATTAATTTTTTTACCAAGACTTTAAATGAAAAACACAATGTTGAAAAGAGCTCAAAGTTTTGGGAATATTTATTAGGACCATGGATATTAGATTTTTTGATGATTTTATATGAGAGAATTTTTTTTATAAAAAATAATATAAAGATAAATTATAATGATTATAAAATAGAAAATGAAAATATATCAAATATTCAGATAAATTATAATTATTCAGAGTTATTTTTTAAAATTCAAGATAATAATTTTAATATACTTATCTTTAAATTTATAATGAAAAATTATTTTGGACTAATAAAAAATAATGATAATAATTATATTTTAAAAGTTATTCCTAAAGAAATAAATAAAAAATTAAATTCAAAAAAAATTATAAAATCTAATAAAATTAAATTTATTCAAAAAATAAAAAATAAATTGATAAATTTTATAGAAGGAAATTTTTTTAATCTAAAAAATAATTCAAGTTTACTTTTATTACCCGAATTATCGTTTAGAGATATTTTCAAAATTTGGTTTTATTCTTTTTTTAATATTAATTTAATTAGAAGCTTAAGATATGCTGATGATAAACACAAAACAAAAAAAATATTTTCTTTAAGATTTAAAAATCAAAATATATTTTATGATAATTCTTTTGAAAATATAAATAATATATTATTTATGTTTACACCTAATGAGTATCTTGAAAATTTTGAATATTTTTATAACAATGTAAATAAAAATATTAATAGAAAAATTATTAAATTATTCATTAGATCACCCACTGAAACATCTAGTCAAATAAGATTTATGAGTGCTATATATAAAAGTAATGGTGCAAAAATAATATCTGCACAACATGGTGGACAATATTCTAATTATTTTGAACATCCACTTGAATTAATTGAGAGAAGATTATCAGATATATATTTTACATGGGGTCATAATTCAGTAAATTTAAATTCTAAATATAGCAATGTTAATCACTCGGAATTAATAGGATGTACAAATTTAAATTGGATTAAAAGAAAAAAAAAATATCGTAAAAATGGAAAAATAGTAATTATTGGTTCTCCTGTTAGAAAATATTATTCAGGAGCATTTTCTTATTCAAACAATTACTCTCATCAAAATATAAGCTCAATTATTGATTTGCTAAAAAAATTAAATAAAAAATTATCTAATAATATAATTTATAGATCAGGATGGAATTTTGGCTTAAATCAAAACCAAGTAATAAGAAATCAATTAAAGAATATACATTTTTCAACAAGAGAAGATGAATCGCATTCTTTCGATTTAATATTTAGAAATAAACTGGCTATTATAAATTACAATTCAACTACATGGCTTCAATTGTCTTTTGTTAACTTTCCTTTTATTCTGTTTATTGATTTTGATTATGATATAATTACGGAGTCAAATAGATTAATTTTCAATGATATGATTAAATATAAGTTATTGTTTAATTCTTCACAAGAATTAGCAAAACATTTAAGTAATATAGATAATAATATATTAACATGGTGGAATTCTTATGAGGTTCAAAAAACTATAAAAAAGATTAATTATTTTTTTTGTTCAAATTTAAATTATAAAAAATTTGGTAAACATATGAGGAGACATGCTTAGATTATTTAAATTATTTTTGCCATTAAGTATTAAGAAATTGCTTAAAAAAAAATTTTTAATATTTAGAATTTCAAAAGACAGAACATCTAAATTATTAAGAAATATTTCTATTGATGAAGGGTGCAGAATTGGTCCTTGGGTAATAATAGATGGTGAAGATGGTTATATAAAAATTGGAAAAAATTGTTCCGTAAATTCTTTTTCTTGGTTAGGTGCCGGTAATAGCTCAATTGAAATTGGAGATAATGTTAGAATTGGAACTGGTACAACTATTACTTGTTCAAATCATATATTTACTGACAAATCTGAACTTATAAAAAATCAGGGCTTGAAAAAAAATGTGAATATCAAAATTGAAGAGAACGTTTGGATTGGAGCCAATGTAGTGATTCTTCCAGATGTAGTTATAGAAAGTGGCTCAGTAATTGGTGCAGGCAGTGTCATTACTAAAAAAGTTTCAAGAAATTCTGTAGTTGTTGGCAATCCTGGCAAATTATTAAGAAAAAGGTAGGATGTGAAAAAAACTTTTATATATGCACCATCTTATCAATCATTTTTTTTAATATTTTATTTATACAATAAAAATAAAGATTTATTAGTAATTACATGCAACAAGCCAATAATATCTTTTTGTAAAAAAAATAATATTTGGCAATGAATAATAAAATTATTTTTTTTTATAGAGATGGTCGTATAAAAAAATTACATAATAAAAATTTAGAATCTAGAGAATTTTTCTTTGGTTATGACTACTTAAAAAAAAAAAATTATGATCTAAAAATCATTGAAGATAATTCTATAGGGATATCTAATTTCCATTTTATTTTTAGAATTATAAACCGCCTCTTTTTATTTACAAAATTACCTATTGGTACAATGATATCCTTTTTGTTTCATTTTCAAAAAGTTGACAAAAATAGAATATTAATTTTGACAACTAATACACAAGGTATAATTTTTTCTATCGCTAAATCCTTAAATTTAATTAACAATGAAATATATTTCGTAATAATGGGAGCAGTTTCTGTTAAAATTTCTAAACTTAAACAATTATTTTTTAATTATATTTTTAAAAATATTAATTTAATTGTACAATCTAAACCCGAATTGTATTTTCTAGAGACTAAATTGCCAAAAATAAGAAAGTTTTTTGTACCTTTTGGAGTGAATGATGAATTTTGGAATTCTAGTAACAAAGTGAAAAATACTAATCATGATAGATTTGTTCTTTCAATTGGTAATGATTTATCTAGAGATTATAATACCCTTATTTCTTCATGGAAAGATAATTTTCCCAGACTTATAATTATTACAAGTTTACCAATTAAATCAAATAAAAAAAATATAGATATAATTAAAGGTGATTGGAAAAAATATATATTAACTGATTTCCAAATCAAAGAGTATTATCAAAAATGTTTATTTGTTGTGTTACCTATTAAAAATGTAATTGATGCTAGTGGCCAGAGTGTTTGCCTTCAAGCAATGGCATGTAAAAAAAGTGTAATTATCTCTAAAACTATTGGATTTTGGGATGATGAGTATTTTGAAAATTATAAAAATATACTTTTTTGCAATCATAGTGATCCAAAAGATTTATCTATTAAAGTAAATGAATTGCTATTTGATAATAATTTGAATTACAATATTGCTAAAAATGCACAAATTTTAATTAAAAAAAAATTTTCTTACGAAATTATGTCCAAAGAGTTTGAAAAAGTAATGTTAAATAATTATGAAAATAGCCATAAATTTTAAAACACTAGAGATACCATATGGAGGAGGTAATAATTTTTGTAAAAATTTAATTGATTATTTATTAAAAAATAAAATTCAAATAACAAAATCTTTAAAAGATAAAAATATTGATATTATTTTAATTTTAGATCCTAGAAGAAATCATCCTCAATCAACATTTTCAATTTTAAATATATGGTTTTATCAAAAATTTATTAATCCTAAAGTAGTGGTAATTCATAGAATTAATGAATGTGATGAAAGAAAAAAAACAAAAAATATAAATTCAATGTTAAAAAATGCTAATTTTTTTTCTGATCATACAGTTTTAGTTGGTAGTTGGTTAAAAAAATTGGACATTATTCACAATCCAAAAAATTATAATATATCAACTATTTTAAATGGAGCAAATTCTAAAATTTTTCTTGATCCGAGAAGTGATACTATTATTAAAAATATTAAAAAATTTAAAATTGTCACACATCACTGGAGTAATAATGAGATGAAAGGATTTGATATATATAGAAAAATAGATATTATGTTGAAAGATCCAAAATGGAATTCACTTATAGAATTTACATATATTGGAAATATTCCTCCTGGCTTTAAATTTCAAAATTCTCATTATATATCACCTTTAAATAATGAAATGTTAGCTAAAGAATTATCAAAACATCACATATATGTAACCGCATCGATTAACGAACCTGGTAGTAATCATCAAAATGAAGGTGCAATGTGCGGATTACCTCTTTTGTATAGAGAAAGTGGTTGTTTGCCAGAATACTGTGCAGGTTTTGGGGAAAGTTTTAATCTCAGTAGTTTTGAAGGAAAATTAAAATTAATTATTAATAATTATAAAAAATATAAACTAATTGTTAAAAATTACCCGCATAACTCAAATAAAACTAACAGTGAATATATTAAATTATTTACAAAACTTATTCAGTCAAGAGAAGAATTGATAAAAAATAGAGAATATCTTAAGTTAAATTTTAATGTATTTATTAAATTGCTAAAGAGCTTGTTTTGAAAATAAAAAAAAAATTAATATATATTTTTTTTATAATAAAAAAAATTTTTTATTATTTTTTTTATAATAAAAAAATTAAAACTGCAAAAATAATATATTTTTCAGAAAAAGCTGATTGGGCTATAAAATTTGTAGGTCAATCTATGGAAAAGGCAATTAATAATCAAAACAATAATTTGTTTTTTGTTACACACCATCCATATTACCTCAAAGATAAAATAATTCATTTTGGTTCACAATACATGTGGTTAGAATGGAAAAATTACTACAAAAATAAAAATTTCATAATTGTAAGTTTTTTACATGGCAAAAATCAAGATGGACCATTAGTAGAAAAGCATATTTCAAATTTTATAGAAAGTTCAAATGATATAGATATTATAATTTGCTCAAACGATGTAGTTAAATTTAGATTAATAAATTGGGGTATTAAAAAAGATAAAATTTTTAAAGTACCTCTAGGTGTAGATTTAAAGAATTTTCCAAGATTAAGTTATAAAACTAGAAATAAATATAAAATAAAATTTAATATACCAAATAATAAATTTATTATTGGATCTTTTCAGAAAGATGGAAATGGATGGAAAGAAGGTAATCAGCCAAAATTAATAAAAGGACCAGATATATTTATTAGTATAGTTAAACGAATTGCGAAAATTTATGATATTCATATTATATTGACAGGTCCTGCGAGAGGATATGTAATTAATGAACTTAAAAAAAATAAAATTGATTTTTCACATTTTTATGAATTAAGTTATGCTGAGATGTACAAATACTATAATCTCCTTGATTTATATATTGTTTCTTCTAGAGAAGAGGGGGGGCCTCTAAGTATTCTAGAGTCTATGTCATGTGGTGTCCCAATAGTTTCATCAAAAGTTGGAATTGCGAATGAATTAATTCAAGATAGTGTTAATGGATTTCTATGTGAAATAAATGATATTGATGATTATACTAAAAAAATAATGTATCTTAAAAAAATCACACAAGATCAAAAAGAAAAAATTGTTAAAAATGCTGAAACAACAGTAACTAACTATGATTGGAGCATACTGTCAAAAAATTATATTAATTATTTTAAAGAACATTTTAAATGATTATTTTAAAAAAAATTTATTTTTATATATTAATAATAATTTTTTATAAAATTATCCTGAAATTAAATTATAAAAAAAATAACAAAAATATCAGACCTTTTTTTGGTTTCATAAAAAATAAATATGGAGGACCATCAGTAAGAACCTCAAGAATGATAAAGATGTATGGAAACTATTTTTTCAACTTTAACTTAATATATGCCCAGTCACATTGGTCAGAATTTGAGTTAAAGCTTCTTATAGAAAACAAAAAAAAAATTAAAGTACCAATTGTTTTTAATCAAAATGGATGGTTTTATAATGGTTGGTATAAAGGGAATGCTAAAAGTAGAAATAATTTATTAGTTGATGTTCAAAAAATTTCAGATTTTGTAATTTTTCAATCAAAATTTTGTTTGAATACTGGATTAACTTTCAATAATTTTACACCAAAAGATTATTCAATAATTCATAATTGCATTCCAGATTTTTTACCTAAAAATTTTAAGAAAAAAAATAATAATAAAATAAATTTTCTTTTATCTGGATATTTTTTTAATATTTTAACTAAAAATATTAATAACAATGACGTAACTCATATAATTTTTCCAGCAATTAAGTCTTTTTTTTATATATTAAAAAATATTAAAATTAATAAGCAGATTAAATTAAATATAGTTGGCATCGAAAAAAATTTTTTTAAAAAAATAAATAATCAAGAAATAAAAATTATGTCCAAAGAATTAATTGAAAGAAAAGTTTTATCAATTAAAAATTCATATAATTTAGATGAGTATATAGACATACTATCATATACTGACGTAGCTTTACACTTGAAATATAAAGACCCATGTCCAAATTCAGTTATAGAAAGAATGATGGCTGGAATACCTCATATTTATTCTAATTCCGGAGGAACTCCCGAGCTTGTTGCAGAAACTGGAATACCCATAAATGTAAAAGAAACTTGGAATGATCAATTAAGTGTCTCATCTGATGATTTATCAGAAAAAATAATCCAAATAATCAAAAATTTTAAAATTTTATCTAAAAAATCTATACTCAGATCAAAACTATATAATTGGCAAAATTATATAAATAAACACAATGAAATATTTAATAGGGCCTTAAATAAGTGAAAGACATTGAAATAACTGTCATTATGCCAGTTTATAATGGAGAGAAATATATTGCTCTCTCGATAAAAAGTATTTTAAGTCAATCTTTTAAAAATTTTGAATTTATAATTATTGATGATGGGTCAAATGACAACACATTACAAATAATCGAAAAATTTTCTTTTATTGATAAGAGAATTATTCTTATTAAGAATCAACATGAAGGAATAGCCAAAGCAATTAATAAAGGCCTTTCATTATCTAAAGGTAAATTTATTGCCAGGATGGATTCTGATGATTATTCTTATCCTGAAAGATTAGAAAGCCAAATAAATTTTTTAAAAAAAAACAAGGAAACAATTTTAATTGGATCTAATTATTATTTAAATTATTCATATTTAAAAATAAAAAAAATATCTTTGAATAATAGTAATGCCTGTAAACTAGCACTTATATTTTTTAATCCCTTTGCCCATCCAACTATTTTTTTCAATAAGAGTTTAATTAATACAATAGGAATGTATAATGAAAATAATAAATATTCTGAAGATTATGATTATTGGTCAAGAATTGCATTTAAATATAAAGTCAATAATATAAATAATTTCAATTTATCTTATAGAATTACTAATCAACAAATTACAAAAAAAAATAATTTTGACGATATAGTTGAAGAAATTTTTAATATTCAAAATACCTATTTAAGAAATAATGATATTCAATTAGATATTGATGAACAAAAAAACCATAAAATTCTATTAAAATTAGAAAATTTTACAAAATTTGAAATGGAATTATCAAAAATTTTGCAAATTGAAAAATACTTAATTAAATTAAAAAATAAATTAGTTAAAAATTTTTCATCAAAAATAATTTTAGACCTTTTAATTGAAAGACAATGGTTTTTAATCTGTTTAAATTATGCTTTTTGTGGACTTAATACTTTTAAACAACTTTACAAATCTAATTTAATAACAAATAAAAAAAATTTATTTTTTATACTTCTTTTTCTCTTCGCTTTATTACGTATTAGAAATAGTTTTTTTTTAAAAATTACATTTTTTTTATTTAATAATAATCTAAATAGAAAATTAAATAATTCTAGTTCATGAAAAAAATATTAGTTACTGGATCTGATGGTTTTATTGGAAAAAAATTAGTTAATTATTTAGATCAGAGCAATTTGCAATTTATTAGAATAGGAAGAAATGTTAAAATTAATTCATTAAAAAATTTAAAATTCGATATCTGCATCCATCTAGCCCAAAGAAAAAAAGGTTTTAATATAGTCGATGAAAATTTATCATCTACTTTAAATTTATTAAATTTGTCTAAAAAAAATAATGCTAAATTTATATATATCAGTAGTTATCTTTATGGTTTTGGTTGTTACCAACCAGCTAAAGAAACCTCTCCATTATTTACTCACAATAATTATGCTTTGTCTAAATTGATCTGTGAGAACTTATGTAATTATTATAAAAGAAAATTTAATTTAAAAACAATAATTTTAAGACCTTTTAATGTATATGACGAAAGTATTAATCAAGATAATATATTTTCAGATATAATTAAATCTATAAAAAATAAAAAAAAATTTGTTTTATATAAGCCTTTTATTTCTAGAGATTATTTACATGTTATTGATTTAGTTAAGGCTATCTATTTAACAATTTTCTATCCAAAAAGTGATATATTTAATATTGCAAGTTCTAGTTCGATAAGTACATTGTCTTTGTTAAATATGTTCCAAAACAATTTAGGTTTTAATATTGATAAAAAAATTGTTAAATACAAAAATTCATTCTTAATTAAAAAAACTCTAGCCGATATTTCGCATACAAAAGCAAAGTTAAAATGGACTCCTAAAATTAAAATTAATCAAGGTGTAAAAAGTATTATTCTCTCAAACTTATAATGAAAATTCTTCATATAATTAATACTTTATCTACTGGGGGGGCAGAAAAAATTTTATATAATCTTGTTACAAATACTAATAATTTGGATCATATAATTATTTGTTTAAAAAAAGATGATTTTTATTTAGAGAAATTAAAAAAATATAATGTAGAAATATTATTGTTAGATTTAAAAATTTTCAATTTGTTTAATCAATTTTTAAAAATTTATAAATTCTCTAAAAAAGAAAAATTTGATTTTATTCATACTTGGAATTATCATTCTGATTTTTTAGGTTTAATTATCTCAATTATTTTTAAAAAAAAAATTATTTGGAACATTGTTAATTATGATGTTAGTATAAAAAATAAACCTCTTACATTTTTATTGATAAGATTAAATTCTATTTTAACAAGATTTTTTAAAATAAATTTATTAAACTGTTCTAAAGAGTCAATAAAAAATCACATTAAAATAAATTTTAAAAATAATTTTACATATATTCCTATTGGTTTTATTTTACCTAAAAAATCCTTTATAGATGAAAAAATAAAAAAAAGAAATACTAGTAATCTATTTTTAGGTTGTGTGTCTAGATGGCATGAAACCAAAGATATACCTTTACTTCTCAAGATTTATTCAAATATTTCAAAAACCCGAGGAATAAATATTCAATTATTATTATGTGGAAAAAATATAAATTTAAATAATGAAATTTTTATTAATGAGTTAAAAAAAAATGGTTTGTTAAATAATATTTCGGTTAAATTTTATGAATATATTGAAGATATAAACATTATTTATAAACAATTAGATTATTTTATTTTAACAAGTAGAAGTGAGGGTTTTCCAAATGTTTTAGGAGAAGCTATGGCTTGGGGTGTTCCTTGTATTTCATCAGACGTTGGTGATGCTAAATTGATAATTGGTGATTGTGGATGGATAGTAAATAAGAGAACTAAGGAAAATTATATTAAAATTCTTAATAATATTTTAGATCATAAAGATGACGAAAAATTTTATATAAACAAATCTTATAAGTCTTATAACAATATAAAGGAAAATTATAGCATTAAAAAAATGATCAACAATTATTTTAATTATTGGAAAAAGATTAATGATGAGAAATAAAACTAAAAAAATAATTTTGTTTTTATTAAATTTACTATCTTTTATTTGGAAATTAATTCCAAGAAAAATAAGAATTAAAATAATATTTTTACTGACCATAATTGAATCAAGGGGAAACATAAATAATAGCTTTATAAGTTTATTTAAAATTGAAGATAATTTAGAGTCTCTTATTAACGAAAGAGCATTATTTTATGGAGATGGTAAACATCCTAAACATGATCTAATCAATTATCATGATTTCTTTATACAAAATATAGAGAATGGAGAGACTGTTCTTGACATTGGCTGTGGTTATGGTGCAGTTGCTTTTTCAATAGCAAAACATTTTACACAAAATAAAATTATTGGTTTAGATATAGATACTGACAGATTAAATACAGCTATAAATAAAAATAACTATACCAATTTAGAATTTAAACTTTTGGATGTTACTAAATCAAAATTAGAATTTAATACAGATGTAGTTGTTTTATCTAATGTTCTTGAACATATAGAACATAGAGTTCAATTTTTAACAAAAATTATTCAAAATACAAACGTAAAAAAAATATTGATAAGAATACCGGCTTTTGAACGTAATTGGAAAATTGCCTTAAGATCTAAATTAAAAATAAAATATTTTTCTGATGATGAACATTTTATTGAGCATAAATATGATGCTATAAGAAATGAATTGCAAGATGCAGATTTAAATATTATTTCAATCAAATCTATTTGGGGCGAATACTGGATTAAAACCTCAGTTAAAATAGATCAAATAAAATGAGTATTTCAGTAATCATACCGTGTTATAATTCACATAAATATCTTAAGAGATCAATTGAAAGTGTTTTAAATCAAAACTTTTCAAATTTTGAAATCGTTTTAATAAATGATGGATCAGACTCATTGAAGACATTGAATATCTTAGATCAGTATAGAGATAATCTCAAAATAAAAATTATTGATACTAGTAATAATGGATTGCCTTTCGCTAGAAACACTGGAGTTAAAAACTCTAAATATAATAATATTTTTTTCTTAGACTCAGACGATTATATACATCCTGATACTTTAAATTTATTGAATTCAAAAGTTGATAAATTGGATGATAATTTTTTCTTTTTTTGGATTTCATTAGTTGGAGATAAAAAAGGTATCCTTAAAAAAAATTATAATTTTTTTGAGCAGCATTTTTTAAATCAAATTCCTTACAGTATTTTTATAAGTAAAAAAAATTTCTACGCTGTTAAAGGTTACGATGCAACATTTTATAATGGATATGAAGATTGGGATTTGAATTTAAGACTAGGTATTAACAAGATTAAAGCAGTTTTACTTCCTTACGAATATTTTTTTTATAATTATTCAACTAGAGGTATGCTTTTTAGCAAGTCAAATAAAATATATGGTTACTTATTTAATAAAATTAGAAAAAAAAACAAAAAAGAATATAATATATTAACGTTAATATCTAAATATAATTATTGGAAAAAATATCCATCAAATATAAATTTAAATTTTTATTTAATTTGGTTTTTAATTTTATCGATATTACCAAGTAAAATCACATCAATTATTTTTATTTTGCTTTTCAGTAAATTTAGTAAATCTAGCAAGTTTTAAGAAAATATATGTGTGGAATACTTGGATTAATAAATTTTAACAAAGATCAAATCTCTGACACTTTACAAATTCAAAAAATGAATAATAAAGTAGTACATAGAGGACCTAATAACTCTGGTTATTGGCATAATAATCAAAAATCAATATATTTTGCTCACAGAAGATTGTCAATTTTAGATTTATCAAACAATGGTTCACAACCAATGTTATCATCAAAGAAAAACAAAGTAATTATTTATAATGGAGAAATTTATAATTATCTTGAAATTAAAAATGAAATTGAAAAATTTAGACAGAAAAAAAATTTAACTAAAATATCGTGGCATAGTAAAAGTGATACTGAAATATTATTAAGTGCAATTGACCATTTTGGGCTTAGAACAACTTTAGATATAATAAACGGAATGTTTGCTTTTGCATTTTATGATATCGAAAAAAATGAACTCTATCTGGCTAGAGATATATTTGGTCAAAAACCATTATATTATGGTTTTATTGATAATTATTTTATTTTTTTATCTGACCTTTTGTCACTTAATGAGTTTAGAAAATTTAATAAATTAAAAAATATTTCTGATGTAGCCATTGAACAATTTTTAAAATATAGTTGTGTTCCTCAACCTCTATCAATTTATAAAAATTTTAATAAACTAAACTCAGGGAACTATTTAAGTTTAAATTTAGATAATAATAAATCTCTTAAAATATATGAATACTATTCAATTAAGAAAAATATTTTAAATATTAAAAAAAAATCAACAAAAAAATCATTTGAAAATACTCTGCTTAATTTGGATTTAGTAATAAACAAATCTGTTAAGCGACACATGATATCTGATGTACCAATTGGCTCTCTTTTATCAGGAGGTGTTGATTCGTCATTAATTAGTGCGATTATGCAAAAAAATAGTTCGCAAAAAATTAAAACATTTAATGTTGGATTTGCAAATAAAGAATTTGATGAGAGTATATATGCTGAAAAAATTGCCAAAGAAATAGGCACAAAACATTCTACTATAATTGTTAATGAACAAAATATCATAGATCTAATACCTGAAATTGTAGATGCTTACAGTGAACCTTTTGCTGATAGCAGTCAATTACCATCAATGATTATATTTAAAATTATTTCAAAAAATATTAATGTTGTTTTGACAGGTGATGGCGGAGATGAATTATTTTGTGGGTATAATAGATATCTTGCGCATGAAAATTTATTTCTAAAAATTAACAAACTCAATCCTTTTTTAAAAAAAAATTTATATTTAGCTTACTATTTATTCCCAAAAAAATTTATTTTATTTTTCAATAAAATCATGATTTTTCTTAATCCAAAATATTCAGTTCCTGACTTACAAAACAAATTAATAAAATTGTTTTATGCATTTGATAGTGAGGACTCATTAGATTTTTACCTAAAAATTATAGATCAATTTCCTGACTCAAAAAATATTTTTTTGAAAAAAGATTTTAAATCATTTAACAAAAATTTTGATAAAATATTCAAAGATAGTACAGAAAATTTAATGTATTTTGATCAATCAGATTATTTACAAAATGATATACTTTGTAAGATAGATAGGGCCTCAATGTATTCAAGTGTTGAAGCGAGAGTCCCTTTTTTAGATAAAAATGTTTTTAATATTGCCTGGGAAATAAATCAAAAAGATAAAATTAGGGGGAATGAAACAAAATTTATTTTAAAAAAATTATTATCAAAATATATAAATACAAATAGTTACGAAAGACCTAAAAAAGGTTTTAGTATTCCATTAAATCAATGGCTTAGACATGAATTAAAAGATTGGGCAGATGATGCTTTATCTAAACAAAAAATAAATAAGCTTAATTTTTTTGATTATACAAAAATTCAATATATTTGGCGCAATTTCCTGGAATTAAGGAATGATAACGGTAAATTAATATGGAATTTAATAATTCTTTCAAAATGGATAAATAAGATTTGATTTATTATTATTTATTATTTTTATTCCCTACTTTATTCATTTTTATTGAAGATAAAATTAGTAATAGTTTAAAAAAATTAATATCAATCTTAATTTTATTTTATATTATTATATTTACAGGATTAAGAGATGAGGTAGGCGGTGACTGGTATGTATATAAGAACTATTATGAATTTTTTAATCAATCATTAAACATTGATATTGGATTTTATTATTTAATCATAATAACTAAGTATTTTGGGTTTAATTTTTATTTTTTTAATTTTCTTATTGCAATATTTTTCTGCCTTTGTACTTATATTTTTTGTTACAAACAAAAACATTTTTTTTTATCTATATCAGTTTTAATCCCATACTACTTTATTATTATTTCTATGGGTTACATAAGACAAGCGATAGCTATGTCATTCGTGATTTTGGTTATAAGCAACATAAATAATAAAAAATTAATACCATTACATATTCTATTTATACTATTTGCATTTTCTTTTCATAAAACTGCAATTATTTTTTTATCTATTGTTATGTATCAAATTATAACTTTATACAGAGAATTTATATTTAAATATTTTTTTTTAATTATCTTAATTATATTAAATGTATTCTTTGTTTTTATATATTATGATAAATTATCTGTGCTAATCCAAAACTATTTTTATGATGTTAGCGCACAATCAAGTGGATCAAAATACAGATTAATATTATTATTAATTCCATCAATATCTTATATTTTGTTAAGTAAATATTTTAGCAGTTATAGAGATAATAAATTTTGGATTTTATTTAATATCTCATTTATTTTGATTTCTTCAACATATTTTATTTCAACAGTAATTGCAGATAGGATAAGTTTGTATTTTTATTCTTGTCAAATTATTTTTTTTAACAGATTTGTAGATCTTTTTACAAAATATAATATTTATTTAATTAAAATTATAATAATTCTGTATTCTTTTATAATTTTGTTTATATGGTTAAACTTTGCAGTTAATAGAAGTGCATGGCTGCCATATAGTTTTTTTTATTAATGAAGATATTATTATTCTCTAATTCCTCTTGGAGTATATTCAATTTTAGAAGAGAGTTAATTATTGAATTACAAAATTCAGGTAATCAAACTATAATACTCTCACCAAAAGATTCTTATTTTAATAAATTAAAGATGATGAATAAACAAATATTCTCTATAAATATTGAGAATAGAAAAATAAATTTTATAAAAGAATTAAAAACAATTTATGAAATATATAAAATATATCATAAAATCAAGCCAGACATAATTCTACATTTTACAATTAAACCATTATTTTATGGAGGAATTATAAGCCGTTTATTAGGAATTAAAACTATTTGTATGATTACAGGGATGGGTAAACTTTTTTTAAAAAGAAACTTTATTAATAAAGTTTTCTTACTCTTATATAAATTTGCATTAAAAAATTCTTATAAAGTCTTTGTTCAAAATCAGCATGATTATAATTATTTTATACAAAATAAAATTGTGAATGAAAATCAGATTGAAAAAATACCAGGTTCAGGTGTAAACTTAAATTATTTTTCATTAAAAAAATATCCTAGTGATCAAAAAAAAATCATTTTTTTAATGATCTCAAGAATATTGAAAGAAAAAGGAATAAAAGAATATTTAGAAGCAGCAGAGATCATTAAAAATAGACATACTAATGTTTATTTTAATTTAGTAGGTCCAATTGAAAAAGATTCAAAAAATGAAATTTCATTTTCTTATATAGAAAAATACATTAATAATAAGACTATAAGTTTCTTTGGTTTTGAGGATGATGTAAGAAAATTAATTGAAATTTGTAATTGTGCAGTTTTACCATCCTATAGAGAGGGTATGCCAAGATCTTTGTTGGAAGCTAGCTCAATGGGTAGGCCACTTGTTTCTTCAAAATGCATTGGATCAAACGAACTTGTTATTGATGGATATAATGGTTTTTTGTTCGATATTATGTCGACTGAAAGTCTTGTATCCGCTTTGGAAAAATTTATTTCATTAAGCTATGACGAAAAAAAAAATATGGGTTTAAATGCAAGATATTATGTAAAGAAGAATTATGATCAGCAAATAGTAATTAAAAAATATCTTCAAAATATTAGTGATTCTATATTATGAACTTTTTTCACATTAAGCAACTTTCAAATTTAATTTATTTTTTACCTTTTTTAATAGTTACAGGGCCTTTTTTACCTGATTTAATAGTATCAATTACTAGTGTTTTTTTTTTAATATATATTTTTTATAAAAAAGAATTTCTTTTTTTATATAATATATATTTTTTATTACTTATATCTTTTAATTTTCATTTAATTATCTCATCATTTTTTTCAGATAATATTTATTTTTATTTAAAAACATCTATTCCTTACTTACGCCATACTTTTTTTGTTTTTCTTGTAATATATTTAATCAAAAAAAAATATTTTTCATTCAAAATATTTTATTATATTTTTTTTATTACAATTGTCTTAGTAATTTTTGATGGTTTTTTCCAATATGTATTATCTTATAATATTTTAGGTTTTCCTATAAGCTCAAGTAATAGGTTGTCTTCATTTTTAAATGACGAATATATTTTAGGAAGTTATTTGATAAGAATGCTACCTATTTTTTTAGGAATATTATTATTACAACAAAATATAAATTTTAATTTAAAATTAATATTAGTTAATTTTTTTATATCCACAATCGGAGTTTTGATACTGCTATCAGGTGAGAGAAGTGCATTGTTTTTATTTTTTGTTTTTTGTTTTATTTTATTAATTTTATATAAAATCAATTTCAAATTTAAAATAGTTTCATTTATTATTATTTTTATTCCAATAATCCTTATTCTGCAAAATAATCTATTGATTAAGGATCGTATGATATTGCAAACATTTAATACAATGACTTCAGAATTGAATTTATCAAAAATTGTTAATTCTCAATACAGATATCATTTTAAGAGCGGTATAGAAATGTTTATGGATAGTAAAATTTTTGGTCAAGGACCAAAAATGTATAGAAACAAATGTATTGAAGAAAAATATTTTGTAAATAAGTTTAGCTGCCAAACTCATCCTCATAATACTTATGTACAACTTTTAGCAGAAATAGGTTTAATTGGCACTTTATTTATATCAATTACTTTTATGTATTTAATTTTTTTATTGTTTAAAGATTTTTATTTTTATTATTTCAAAAATAAAATTTATTTAAATAATTCAAATTTAATGTTTGTCTCAGTTGCAGTTTTAAATTTTTGGCCTTTTATTACAACTGGCAATTTCTTTAATAATTGGATTTCAATTATGTATTTTTTTCCATTTATATTTATTATAAACTTTTTATTTAAAGAAAATGATAATCACTAAATTTTTTTTTATTAAAATATTTAGAATAAATTATATGTAAAAAATTAAGTTTTAATATTTTTTGATTCTATAAATTGTTTCATAAATCTATTTATTTTTATAAGTTTTGAGTCTTTAATAACATCTTTAAAATGTAAGAGAATTGTAGCTCTTTGGTCCTCATTATGTATATTTAAATTACCATGCAATGATCTAAAACCATTGATTATGTATATATTTCCTGTCTTCAATTGTAATTTTTTTGTTTTTTTTCTTAAATTATTTTTTAGAAAGGATCTATAAAATGAACTTTGATAAAACAATTTTTGTAATACATTTATAAAAATATTTTTATGTAGTTTCCGTAAGTTTGGAATTATTAATAAGTCTCCATTATCATGACCATCTCTATTTGGTATGTGAATAGGTATTAATATGGTATAGTGATGAGCATCAAAATGGAATTTAAATGACTCCTCTTCACTTTGCTCACCCTTTATATATCTCAATACTCTATAAATTTTTTCATTCTCATCGATATTATTTCCATCTATTAATTCAACAAATAGTTTATAAAATTTATTGTACAGGTCATTATTCTCTATAAATATTTTTGTTTGAGATTTATCTACAAGAAAAAAATTTTTATTAATTATATTAATTTTTTTATCAACAAAATTTTTTAATGATTCAAATTCATTGTCTTGAAGGAAATTATCTAATAATGCGAAACCATTTTCTTCAATTTGATTAATTATATCTTTTATATTCATTTAATTCATATACCATCATTTTTTTAACAAGTTTTTTAAAATTATATTGAGGTTTCCATGAAAGTTCATTTTTTATTTTATTGTTATTTCCTTTCAAAAAATTAACATCTGCAGGTCTAAAAAAATTTTTATTTATTTTAATAATAATTTTATTAGTTTTTACATCTATAGCTTTTTCATTTACACCTTTACCAATCCATTTTAATTTAAAATCACAATACTTAGCTGCTTCATTTATAAAATCTTTTATTGAATGTGATTTATTAGTACTTATAACGTATTCTTTTGGCTTTTTTTGTTGAAGCATCCGCCAAAATAACTCTACATATTCCCCTGCAAATCCCCAATCTCTTTTTGCATTAATATTTCCTAGCTCTAAATATTTTAAATTTTTATATTTAATTTCAACTAATGATTTTGTAATTTTTTTTGTTACAAACTCTTCTGATCTTAGTGGTGATTCATGATTGAATGTTATCCCGCAGCAAGCAAATAACCCATAAGCCTCTCTATAATTTATAGTCATGTAGTGAGCGAATAACTTTGAAACAGCATAGGGACTTCTTGGACTAAACATTGTATTTTCATTTTGTACTTTATTTTTTGAGTTACCATAAAGCTCTGAAGTAGATGCTTGAAAAAATTTAGTTTTAGGGCTCAATGATCTTATGGTTTCGAGTATTCTTAAAACACCAAGAGCATTGCTGTCACTTGTGGTTATTGGATTTTTAAAAGAAGAGTGAACAAAGGATTGAGCAGCTAAATTATAAAATTCATCAATACGATTTTCTTTAAAAATTCTAATAATATTGGTAATTTCATTTAATTCAAAATCAATTATTTTAATTTTATCAATTATTTTGAGATATTTTAATCTCCAAAAAGTATTTCTTGAGGATCTTCTATCTCCTCCTATAACAAAATAACCTTTATTTATTAAAAATTTTGCAAGATAGGCCCCATCTTGTCCACCTATGCCTGATATAAAAGCGATCTTTTTTTTCACAATTTTTTATAACTCATATATTATAATTTAGACATATCTATTTTATGAATAATTTTAAAAAGATTTTTTTTAAATTATTAAAAATTATCTTAAAAAAAACACTACTTAAGAAAATAAAAATTTATATTCCTTATAATAAAAATTATATTATTTATATTAAAATAGCTAAAACAGGTGGGTCTACGATAGTAGATTATTTTGAAAATAATACAGGAGTAGTATTTTTAAATGATTTTAAAAATTTAAGTCAGAACCAACAAATTGACACAAAAAAATTAATTGTAATTGTAAATGATCAAGTAGATTATTTTATACAAAATTATGATAACATTTGGAAACAATCTTTTATTTTCTCCTCAGTAAGAAATCCTCTTACAAGGTTTGAAAGTGGTTTTAATTTTCATTCATTTTGTCAAAACAAAATACCTTCTGATATTTTTTTCATTTTAAAAAAATATAAAAATTTTTATTCTTATGATTGGAAAAAAAAATATGACAGAGATACAATAATTAAAATAAGTGCTTACAATCATTTGCTATTCAAACAATACGAGAGTTTAATAAGAAATAATAAAAAAATTTATAATTATTTAATAAGAATAGAAAGTTTTGAAGATGATTTTCTGCATTTGCTCGATTTGCTTAAACTTAAAAATCGATTTATATTTTTGTACAAAAAAAATGAAAATATTAATCATAATAAGTACATCCTTTCTTCAGAAGAAAAAGAATTAATTAAAAAAGAGTTTAAACAAGATTTCGAATTTTTTAGATACTAAAAATATTTAATAAAATTATTTTTTATATTTTATTAGTAAGCCATAATAAATTAATGACTGAAATAGTAAAATTAAATAAATGTTTATAAAATTTGATAAATAAAATAACAATAATGTTACAAAAATATATGATGGTACCCAAAATAATATTTTAATTTTTCTAAAAACAATATGATGAAAATGATTTGTGTCGCCAATAAAAGGGCTTTTGTTGTTGAATATTCTTATTGCTGCAACTCTAATCATGTCGATTCCAGGTAATAATAGTAAAATTAATATTTTTTCAGCACTTAATAATAAAGGGTGTTCTTTATGATAAAGAATTAAGAAAACACTTACACAGGCTGATATTATTGAGCTACCATTATTACCCAGAAAAATATAATTTTTGAGATTAGCATATAGTAATATTAAGATTGTTGACATAAATAGGAACAAAATAAAATTAAAACTAATTATAACTAGTATTATCATTATTGAAAAAGTTATTGTTAATAGGTTGCCGTTAACACCATCAGAAAAATTAAAAGAGTTTTGCAAAGAAAGAAAACAAAATATTGTAAAAATATAAGAAAAATCATTTGTATTTATTTTTTTATCCAATAATTCTAAATAAATATTATTAATCAGTATCTCATCACTTAAATAAAGACATATTATGGAAGCAAGAGTAAAAAGAATAATTCTTTTTAGTGGATCGATATTAATATAATCATCAATTAAGCCTAAAATAAAAAATGAAAAAATAAGCCAATATATTGATACAATTTCTTTGTTTACAATATTTAATAAATATAGACTAAAAAATATTTGAGTAGATAATATAAATATTGCTACTCCTCCAATTTTAGGAGTATCAATCAGATGTATTTTGTTATTATTTTGATTAGCTTCATCTATTAAATTCATATAATTTGCCAAATTCAATGGTTTATAAATAACAAATAGTATTAAAGTCGTAGAAATAATTGATGAAATGACTATCAATGCCATATATTTTCTTAATTTTATTATTTACAAATTTATGCGATCAATATCTCTGATTATACCAATTTATAATGAAGAAGGGAATATAAGAATATTATATGATGAAATTAAAAATAGCAAAGCTTTTAATAAAATTAATACAATCGTTTTTATTGATGATAACAGCTCTGATAATAGTTGGAAAGTTTTAGAAAATATTAAAGAAAATTCTAAAAAAATTTTATTGTTAAAAAATAATATTAATTCAGGTCAGAGTTTTGCTATTAATAAAGGAATTCAATACTCCAATGATGAGCTAATTATTACAATGGATGGTGATTGCCAAAATGATCCAAAAGATATTATCAAATTAATAGAATTATATTTTAAAAACAATGATATTAAACTTGTTGGAGGAGTAAGATTAAATAGAAAAGATAAATTAAATAAAATTATTGCATCGAAAATAGCTAACTATGTTAGGAGAATAGTTTTAAATGATAATTGCGTTGATACAGGATGTTCTTTAAAAATGTTTGATAGATCAGTTTTTTTATCATTGCCTTATTTTGATGGTATGCATCGTTTTTTACCAGCTTTGTTTAATATATATAATCAGAAAACAATGTTTGTTTCTGTAGATCACAGATATAGAAAATATGGAATATCGAAATATGGCAATTTTATAAGATTAATTAAGGGCTTAAGGGACTTAATTAAAGTAAAGAAAATAATGAATAATAGATAACATATGTTAGATTTAATTTTTGATTTATCTTATATTGAATTAATATTCTTGATTATTGGATTTTTAGGCCAAGGTTTGTTTGCTTCAAGATTTGTTTTTCAATGGATTTATTCTGAAAAAAAGGGCGAAAGTACAATTCCGATAATATTTTGGTATTTAAGTATTTTTGGAGGAATAGGATTACTTACATATGCGATATCTAGAAAGGATCCCGTTATAATCTCAGGTCAGTTATTCGGTATATTTATTTATTTAAGAAATTTAATTTTAATTTATAAGAAGAAGGATGAAAAAAATAGAAAATTATATTAACGGTAATATTTGTTCTTTTTCTAATAAAACAATTCCTGTTTTTGATCCTTCAAAGGGTGAAAAATCTGGAACAGTAGTTCTTTCCAGTTCTGAAGATTTTAATAAGGTAATTGAGAGTTCTAAAAAAGCCTATTATAATTGGTCTCAAGTAACCCCACTGAAAAGATCAAGAATACTATCTAGATATAAAGAATTAATTGAGAAAAATTTGGAAGAGCTAGCTAAATTAGTTTCTTCAGAGCATGGAAAAACTTTTGATGATGCAAAAGGTTCTGTAATCAGAGGATTAGAAGTTGTTGAGTTTGCATGTGGAATACCTCATTTACTTAAAGGAGAATTCTCTCAAAATGTTGGTTCAGGTATTGATTCTTGGTCAATTAGGCAGCCGCTTGGTATTACAGCTGGTATAACCCCTTTTAATTTTCCAGCCATGGTTCCAATGTGGATGTATCCAATATCAATTGCTTGTGGAAATTCATTTATTCTAAAACCATCTGAAAAAGACCCATCTTGCAGTTTAAAATTGGCTGAGTTATTTTCTGAAGCTGGTTTACCTGAAGGAGTCTTTAATGTGATAAATGGTGATAAAGAGATAGTTAATTTGATTCTTGAAAGCCAATTAATATCTTCTGTCAGTTTTGTTGGTTCCACCCCAGTTGCAAAATATATATATGAGACTGCTGCAAAAACTGGAAAAAGAGTTCAAGCTCTAGGAGGTGCAAAAAATCATCTAGTTGTAATGCCTGATGCTAATTTAGATCAGGCAGTTGATGGAATTATGGGGGCTGCATATGGTTCAGCAGGTGAGAGATGTATGGCAGTTTCTGTTGCAGTTGCAGTAGGGGACATTGGTGATAAGTTGGTTGAAAAAATATTTCAAAAAGCTCAGTCTTTAAAAGTAGCTCCTTGGACTGACTCAAGTTCAGAAATGGGACCAGTTATTTCAAAAGAACATAAGGAAAAAATAGAAAGTTATATAGCTATTGGAGAGGAGGAAGGGGCCAAATTAGTTTTGGATGGTCGAAATTATAAGATTCAAGGATATGAAAATGGCAATTTTGTAGGACCAACATTGTTTGACAATGTTAAGAAGGACATGAAGATATACAAAGATGAAATCTTCGGTCCCGTTCTTTGTATCTTAAGAGCGAAAAATTATGAGGAAGCTATTAATTTAGTGAATGATCATGCTTTTGGCAATGGAACAAGCTTATATACTTCGGATGGAGAAGTTTCTAGACATTTTACTACCAACTGTAAAATTGGTATGGTTGGCATAAATGTTCCTATTCCAGTTCCTATGGCTTTTCATAGTTTTGGAGGCTGGAAACAATCTTTATTTGGTGATCATTCTATGCATGGAATGGAAGGAGTGCATTTTTATACTAAGTTAAAAACAGTGACTAGTAGATGGCCTAAAAGTATAAAAATTGGTGCTGAATTTATTATGCCAACTAATTAATGAAAATACTTATTACTGGAGTAGCTGGATTTATTGGATTTCATTTATCAAAGCAATTATTAAAAGAAAAGTATTTAGTTTTTGGAATTGATAATCTTAATAATTATTATGATGTTAAATTAAAAAAAGATAGAGTTAGTTATTTAAATAAAAGTAAAAATTTTTTTTTTAATAAAATTGATTTATCTAATAAAAATAAAATTAACAAAATTATTACACAAAATAAAATAAAATATATTGTTCATTTAGCGGCTCAGGCAGGTGTTAGATATTCAATAGATCATCCGGAGTTTTATTTTAAAAATAACTTAGAAGGCTTCTTTAATATTTTAGAAATTGCAAAAATAAATAAGATTAAACATTTAATTTTTGCATCTACTAGTTCTGTATATGGTAATAATTCTAAATTTCCATTAACTGAAAATATGAATACAGATAAGCCTTTATCATTTTATGCTGCTACAAAAAAATCAAATGAAGTTATGGCTTATTCATATTCTAATATCTATAAACTTCCTACTACCGCTTTAAGACTTTTTACCGTTTATGGACCATATGGCAGACCAGACATGTCATTGTTTAAATTTACCAAAGCAATACTTTCAAATAAAAAAATATCTTTTTTTAATTCTGGAGACCATATTAGAGATTTTACATATGTGGATGACATTGTTAACGGAATTTCATCTCTTATTTCAAAACCTTCTCAGGAGAAAATACCTTACAACTGTTTTAATATAGGTTATGGTAAAGCAAACAAACTAATAACATTCCTAAATTTAATAGAAAAAAATTTAAATAAAGAAGCTATAATTAAAAACCTACCATTACAAAAAGGAGATGTCAAAAAAACTCATGCTAGTATTAAATCATTAAAAAAGTATAGTTTTTACAGACCTAAAATTAATATCGAAAAGGGAATAAAACTTTTTATTGATTGGTATAAGAAATATTATAAGGTTAAATCAAATGAAAAATAACGAAAAAGGAAAATTATCAAGTTCAAGTTATTAAAATATATTTATATTTTTTTTAATACACTAATTAATTTTTCAACATCTTCATGGGTATTGTAGTGAACCATGCTAGTTCTTACTACTCCATCATCAACATCGATTCCTAATGCTTTAAGGCATCTCCAGGCATAAAAATTATCATTTCTAGTCGCAATTCCATTTTTCACTAATTGATCACTTATCTTTTTTGATGACTGATTAACAAAAGTAAAAGCAATTGTTGGAGCTCTGTTTTTATTTTCTATTTTCTTTTTACCTATTAGCTTAATATCATTACGTGAGTTCAAGTATTCTAGTAATGGATTTGCAATTTGTTCTTCATGATTAGAAATTAATTCATTAATTTTTTCTATTTTTTTTCTAAGAGTATTATTTTCATCAGGAAAATGATGATTATATAAATTATTAAAGTATTCATATATTCCAACTAAACAAGACATCTCTTCATGATTTGGACCGCCTGGATTTAAGGTATAGGGAACATCACCTTCCAAAAATTCATGATTTTGATTAGGAAGTTGATTTAAAATTTCTTTTTTACCATATAATAAACCTAAGTGTGGTCCGTAAGTTTTGTATAAACTGAAAGTATAAAAATCTATATCAAGATCTTTTACATTAGGCAATCCGTGAGGCGCATAAGATACGCCATCACCAACTAGAAAAGCATTATATTCATGAACAAGTTTTGCAATAGATTGAAGATTATTAATTGAACCGACGATATTTGAACAATGTGTAACGGCAACAATTTTTGTTTTATTCGTTAAAAGTGCTTTTAAATCTTCTATCTCAAGTTCAGCATTTTCAATATTCATTTTCCACTCTTTTATAACTGCTCCATAAGACTCTAATCTTCTCCAAGCACCAATATTTGCTTCATGATCTTGGTTAGTTACGATAACTTCATCTCCTGGTTTTATGAAATGTTTCATAGCATTGGATAAAACATACATGTTCATTGTTGTTGATGCTCCAATGATAATTTCATCTTTTCTGGCATTTATCATTTCTGCAAATAATTCTGTTGCCTTATCCATATTATTTCCGGCAATTTTGGATATATCAAATTCTGCATAGGGTTGAACTTTTGTAGAAGTCATAAAATTATTTAGGTGTGTTATAACATTATGTGGTACATAGCTTCCTCCTGCATTTTCAAAAAAAGACCATTTAGAACTTAGGGGATCTTTAAAGGCGGGAAATTGAGCTTTTACAAAATCGATATCTAAAGCAACGTTTTTCATAGGCAATTTATCCTCTTATTTTTATCTTTATGATTATAAACTTTTAATTTAAAAGTAAAGTATAATGAATAATCAAAAAAATTTTAGTGAAGAAGAAAAGTCTAATAGAATAAATTTAGCTGCATGTTATCATTTAGCTGATCATTTTCAAATGAGTGATATTATATGGAATCATATAACAGTGAGAACTTGTTCTGAAAAAAATACATTTTTAATAAATAAATTTGGCTTAAGATACGATGAAATAACAGCCTCTAATCTTTTGGAAATAGATCAAGATGGAACGGTTGTATGTGGAGAAGGAGAGATCAATGATACAGGTTATGTTATTCACGGAGCTATTCATAAAACCAGAGAAGATATTAATTGTGTTATGCACACTCACTCAAGGGCAGGTCTTGCTATTTCGTGTTTAAAAAATGGACTACAACCTATAATTCAGGATGCGGCTATATTTCATAACAGAGTTAGCTATCATGATTGGCAGGGGATGTCGACTGAAGTTGAAGAATGTGAAAGTTTAGCCAAAAGTCTTGGTTCTAATAAAGTAATGATCTTACGCAATCATGGATTATTGACTTGTGGCAAGACAATAGGGGAAGCTTTTATGCTAATGTATTATTTAGATAGAGCCTGTAAAAATCAAGTTGACACCCTTTCCATGCATCAAAATGTTATTCAGCCCTCTGATAATATAATGGAATATGCAGCTGGTCAGTATGACGATTCTCGATTTCAATTAGGCAAACATGAATGGCCAGCCCTTTTAAGACTATTGGATGATAATAAATCGATATATAATCAATAAGGAAAACATAAATTTAGAAAACTAATTTGAATGCTAGATAAAAGAAATTTTTATATTAATGGTAAGTGGACCGCTCCAATAAAATCAAATGATTTCAAGGTAATTAATCCGTCAAATGAAGAGCCTTGCGCAATTGTTACTTTAGGAGGTGTTGCTGATGTAGACTCAGCTGTAAAAGCAGCTAAAGAAGCTTTTTCAAGTTGGAGCCAAGTTTCAAAAGATGAAAAAATTTCTCTTATTCAAAAATTGTATGAAATTTATAAATCTAGATGGAGTGAAATGGCAGAATCGATTTCTTTGGAAATGGGAGCTCCTATTGATTGGGCTAGCACGGCACAAACTTCATCTGGAGCGGCTCATATAAAAGACTTTATAACAAGATTAAAAGAATTTGAATTTGAGTTATCTTTCAGCAATGAATCAGATAATTATATTGCTTATGAGCCAATTGGTGTTTGTGGACTAATTACTCCGTGGAATTGGCCAATCAACCAAATTACATTGAAAGTTATACCAGCTTTGGCCGCTGGATGTACGATGATTTTGAAACCTTCTGAGATTGCACCACTATCAGGAATGTTGTTTACAGAAATGATTCATGAAGCAGGATTTCCTCCTGGAGTCTTTAATTTAGTAAATGGAGATGGGGAGGGAGTAGGAACGCAAATTTCAGGTCACCATGACATTGATATGGTTTCTTTTACTGGTTCAACAAGAGCAGGAAGACTTATAACAAAAAATTCTGCTGATACAATTAAAAGAGTATGTTTGGAGCTAGGCGGTAAAGGCGGAAATATTGTTTTTGCAGATTCTCATTCTGAAGCAGTAAGGGAAGGTATTAGTAACGTTATGAGTAATTCAGGTCAGTCTTGTGATGCACCGACACGTATGCTTGTTGAAAAATCAATTTATGAAAGAGCAGTTAAAGAAGCTGCAGAGGAAGCTAATAATATTAAAGTTGATATAGCGCAAAAAAAAGGAGATCATATTGGACCTGTAGTATCAAAAACACAGTTTGATAAAATACAGGATTTAATTCAAAGCGGTATTGATGAAGGAGCAACTTTAGTTGCTGGAGGTCCTACCCGACCTGATGGATTGGATAAAGGTTATTTTGTTCGACCTACAATTTTTACCGATGTTTCAAATAATATGAGAATTGCTAAAGAGGAAATATTTGGACCTGTATTATCGATAATACCTTTTGATACTGAAGAAGAAGCGATTGATATCACCAATGATACTTCATATGGATTAGGTAATTATGTACAAACTCAAGACAAAGAAAAAGCAAGACGTGTTGCGAAAAAATTTAGATCAGGAGGTGTGTATATTAATGGTAAAAGCGCTGATGCAGGCACACCTTTTGGAGGTTACAGGCAATCCGGTAATGGTCGCGAAGGCGGAACTTGGGGAATAGAGGAGTACCTAGAAGTAAAGACAATTAGTGGTTGGAAGTAATTCTATTGTAATACATTAGATATTTTTTAGAAGTTAAAACAACTTGGGTTAAATTAGATTAAATTATTAAACTTCAACTTTTTTTAAAAAATTTAATCGACCTAATATCTCATCTCGATCCATATAATAGCCTTGTAAATGGCGATGACCTGAA
>Ga0315336_1001340_pt1 | contig 49277 bp, 39 predicted proteins | sample ASW5metaG_FD_204512 | JGI IMG/M metagenome (GOLD analysis project Ga0315336, IMG submission 204512) | Ammonia-oxidizing marine archaeal communities from Monterey Bay, California, United States - ASW #5 | ecosystem: Environmental > Aquatic > Marine > Intertidal zone | place: USA: California...
GGCCGCTGTTTCGATGAAAGACTCTTTTTCCGTCCCGATCCTCCCGAGAATCAGAAATTGATCGACACGCGGATCCACGCAGAACTCGAACCCGGAGACGTGCTCTTTTTTCATTGCCGAACGCTGCATTCAGCGAGCCGAAATCGCACCGATCAACCGAAAGTTTCCGTCGTCGCCACGTTTCGTCCGGGCAGCAATCGGCCGATACCGGGCACGCGTTCGGCGTCGTTGCCGGAGATGTTAGTTACGGGCAGCACGGAGCCTGATTGACGTGGGATATCCCCGCAGCTGTTGAAACTGTGCTGCGTGACTACTGATGCAACGTCGATTTTGGGAACGCGCGTGGAAGAACGTGACGGGATCACATTGCCCAGACGGATTCTTGTTCTTGGCGGCACATAGACAGCGTCCGTGGGTCTGGCGCTTGGACGGTGTTATTCTTCGTCATCGCGCGGGTTCGAGCCGATTTTCAACGAAGGCGTCATCTGGGGTGGGAAGTACTCTTGCGCTCCGAGCAGTCTGCCGACGGCACCAAACCGACCGCTGTGCAGTAGCACGAGGTAGGCGGGAACGAGCACCGGACGAACGACAAACGTGTCCAGCAACACCCCGCAGGCCAGTGCAAACCCAAGCTGATTCATCCCCACCAATGAGCCGGCCATAAGCGACGAGAACGTACCGGCCATGATGAGGCCGCAACTTGAGATGATGCTCCCTGTCCGCTGCAAGGCCACGGTGATCCCGTTGACGGGTCCGTGCGTGAGAGATTCTTCCTCAACGCGGGTGATGAGATAGATGTTGTAGTCTTGTCCCACGGCAATCAGAATCGTGAACAGGAACATCGGCACTTTCCAATCCAGCCCGCTGAAGCCGGCCGGGTCGAGCATCTGAAAGACGGCGAATGTGAATCCCAACGTTACAAGGTAGCTGAATACGACGCTGATAATCAGATAAGCCGAGATGGCAGGCCGTCGCAGTAAGATGACCAGTATCATGAAGACGCTGATGACCACCAGCACGTCGACTGAAATCTGATCGCGCCCGGTGACGGATTTCAGGTCACGAATGCTTGCCGTCGGGCCGACAAACGCCAACGACGTGCCCTCGCCGCCAACGCCACCGCGAAGTGCATCGGGCAGTTCTTCGCGTATCGCCACTTTGAGCTTATCGAATTGTCGCATGCTATAGCGGGAGAAGGGGTCGGCGTCGAAGACGACGTCCAACCGGGTGACGTGTCCCTCCAACTCGCCTTTGTTGCTCACGTAAACATCGGGTGCACCACGAAGAAAACCTGCCCGTTGGGGAATCGACAGTTTGTCGAAAATTTTGTGCCCCAGCGGGTGGGATACGCTACGGACATAAGCAATCCCTAATTCGTCTCTTCGCGCATAGAGATTGTCCGTCAGTTCCCGGACAACGCTCCGGCCGCTGGCACGGTCGCGGAAGTCGATATTACGATTTTGGACCAAAACCGTGACCGGGCCAGTTTCGCCGGCTGGAAAATGTTGCTGAACGGCCTTGGCACCGATCACGCTGGGCTCGTCCTGGGGGAGTTCCGATAACAGGCCGTAGCTGAGCGATCCAAAATTCATCACGCCCCAGACCGCAAACGGCGTCATAATCGCAACACACGCCAGCCAGACCGTTGCCGGTCGCGCCAGCAACAACTTCCCGATCCATTCCCAGACGCCCCCAAACCAATCGCGTTCAATCAGTCGGGCCACCAAACTCGTGGGTGAAATCCAACCACTGGCGGATCGGCTTTGTTCGGTCCGCACCTCCGGCCAGAACGCCCAGCGCCCCGCCAGCCTGAGCATTGCTGGTGCAAACGTGAGCGCTGCCAACAACACAAATATCAAACTCGCCGACATCGCTAGGCCGGCTTGCCGGAATTTTCCGAACTCGGCAAAGGCCATCATGCCAATCCCGCACATCGTAGTACCGGCGCTGGCAGCCAGCGCCGAACCGACATGGTTAACGGCATTCGATATCGCCTCATCGTACGAAGACCCGCTGTCAAGCTCCTCTTTGTAGCGAGCCATGAGGAACATGCAGTAATCGACGCCCGCCCCGTACAACACGATCGTGACGTACACCTCAATGCCGTGAAATAACCCAAATATTTCCGCGTCGGCCGCGATCGCCAGTAACTTCAACGAAATGCTGACCGCGATATAAACGGTCGCTAACGGAATGAAGGCCAGAATTGGCGCGCGATAAATCGCCACCAGCAGGATCACCACCAGCAGGATCGTCCAGGTTTCGGTCGCACTGGCACTGTGGCCGGCGGCCCGTTTCATGTCCCGGCCGACCGTCGCTGATCCGCTCAACGTAAGCTCCAGGCCGATCGGAATCAGACCTTCAGACGACAACTCGCCATCTTCACCGGTCAGCTGCTCGATCCGGGCAATGGTGGCCCAGTTACGGCGCTCCATGAACTCGGTCGTCAACTCGACCATCACCAGCGAAGCTTTGTTGTCTTCGCTGTCCAGGAATTTGCCGAGAGCTTTGTCACGAAATGTGCGAATGTGCGAGATGACTGGCTGATCGTTCAGTTCCGCGAGCGTTTGCGATGTCGACTCGGCATCGGCGTCGGCTAAGCCGCCCTCTTCCTGAGCGATCGATTCCAGACGCGGTGCGAGAACCTCGTCGATAAAGGTCCGGTCGTCCTGCGTGAGGCCCTCCCCCGCTTCGCGGCGGACGACGATCACCACCATGCTTCCGAGCAGATCCTTTGAAAAGGCGCTTCGGAACAACTCCTCGGCACGGCGGCTCTGAACGTCATCCGGCAAATACCGGAATTCGCCGTCACGGATGACGTCTTCCCACTGGGGGGCAACGCCTTTGAGCACAAAGAGCGCCAGAATCCAGCCCGCGATGAGCAGCAGGCCTCGTCGGGCGGCCACATTTCCGAATGTACGAAACATGTATATCGAGCGATCAGCTTAGGCTGTGGGAGCATTTCTTCTGCAGTCGATGCCTCAAGGTCCCGGCGCAGAATGGGTGGCATTCCGACCGTGTCGAGGCGACTGAACACTACTAAATTAACTCGCCCGTACATCGGCGTCAATCACCGCACTTTGATACGAGCGAAGGTTCACGCTCGGCTTAAATCAATGGCGGCCAAAACCCTTTCGAAGCAACGACCTGGACAATCGGCAATGTCTACCACCATCCTCAATTCGCTGGTCGGCCCGTTTTATTTCCCGATTTTTCCTATTCTTCCCAGGTGGACACGCAAGATATTCACGCCGCTCACGGCCGGAACGTGCTTGGGGAAAACGGCCAGGCCGCAAATGTGGAAGAGACATAGGTGGCGCTGTGCCAAATCCTTTCAGCCATTCATCCGTTTCCACGCCTGCGGGAGAAAACTTGGCAGATCGGAGGCGATCATTCCGGGCTCTGACAAGGCGTCGGCAGCCAGGTCGCCAGCCAGCCCGTGCAAATGGGCTCCCAATTGTGCTGCTTCAAACGCCGGCATGCCCTGTGCGACCAGTGCGGTGATCAGCCCGGTCAGAACATCGCCCGAGCCTCCCGTCGACATACCGTTGTTGCCGGTCGAGTTGACGGCGATCCGCTGACCATCGGTGATGACGGTGTGATGCCCTTTCAATAACAGCACGACACCGTGCGTCTGGGCGTAGCGGACCGCGTATTCTTCGCGGTGTGTTTGGACGTCAGCCGTGTCAGAACTGAGCAGCCGTGCGAACTCGCCGGGATGGGGTGTAAGAATTCGCGGTGCCGTGGCCTCGGGAAGCCCGCCGGAAAGTTGAGCCAGTGCGTTGATCGCATCGGCATCGACGACCATTGGGCGCTCGGCGGTCGAGTACAATTGAACTGCCAGTCTGCCCAGATCGTCCGACCGTCCCCAGCCCGGTCCGATGGCAGCTGCCGTGTTGGCCTGAACAAGTTCATCGAGCTTCCCAGCCGCTGCCGAACTGACGCGTCCCTGATCGTCCTCAGGCAGGGCGATGCTTAGATAGGACGCCTCCAAACTCGAGACGACGTTCTGAATGCTCTCGGGCACCGCGAGAAAGACAAGCCCAGCCCCACCTCGAAGTGCTCCCTGCCCCGCGAGTACCGCCGCTCCGCTCATCCCTCGGCTGCCACCGATAATCAACACCCGGCCAAACGTGCCCTTGTGGGTATCGAGACCACGGTCCGGCAGCGGTGGGAGGTGGTCGATTCGCGTCACAGGGGATTCGCCGTTCATCACGATGCCGTCGCAAGCCTATCGGGTTAGGAATCGCCTCGTTAACTCTATTGACTCCGACGTGCGCCGCGGGCAATGAGTCCAGCGACGTACCCGCCCTTAAAGCCGGCATCGATGTTGACGACGGTCACATTCGCCGCGCAACTATTGAGCATTCCCAACAGAGCGGCGACGCCTCCAAAACTGGCGCCGTAACCAACGCTGGTCGGGACGGCGATGACGGGACACCGTACATAGCCGCCAACGACCGACGGCAACGCCCCTTCCATGCCCGCAATCACGACGATTGCATCGGCGACTTGCAGGCGGTGCATCTGCTCTTGCAATCGGTGTGGGCCGGCCACGCCCACGTCGATGACCAGATCGACTTCGCAGCCGATCCATCTCAAAGTTTCAACCGCCTCTTCTGCAACCGGTCGATCGCCGGTGCCGGCCGTCACGACGGCAACCTGCCCCACCGTCGGCGACTTCGCCGGTCTGGCCAGGCGGAGCGTCTTCGCGACCGGGTTGTGCCGTGCATTGGGAAACCGGGCCAACACCGCTTCTGCCTGCTCGGTCGAGGCGCGAGTGGCAAAGCAATCTTCACCGTGACGGGAGAGTGTTTCAAAAATTTCGACGACGGCGGAGGACGTTTTGCCCTGGCAGAACACGACTTCAGGATATCCGCATCGTTTACGCCGGTCGACGTCGATCCGGGCCTCATCGGTCGTGGCCGTCTTCGGCTGCGAATACTCGCGTATCCGCTCGACAACGGTCTCTGCAGCGATTTCGCCACGCTGCAGCTTTGAGATCAGATCGTCAATAGCATCGGTGTTCACGGTCGTCTCGTCACGTCGTTTTGGAATTGGTGCTGCACGTCGACATCAGATACCGGGCAGCCTGTGGTGTCCGACACGCCCGTGTCGAAGCAATCCATTGTACTCGGATCGCGCCGTCCTCACTACGCTTTCCACTCCAGGGCCGGCATATCGGCCGTAATCATTGCCGGTTATGATGGGCACGGCCGGTATCCCGTCGGGTGCCTGTCGAACGCCTTACGTCGAGTGTTTACGGTCTCAATACCAACGAATCTTCATTGATCGTCGTTGTCCATGAGACTTCGAGGCCGGTCGGGTTTGGTGTTCGCCGTCGACGGAATGCGCGCATTATTGACTGCCACATTCGCTTCCGCAACAGGGACTGCCCAAGATGCCCGCCGATCGACACGCCGCCCGCCGGCAGAAGCTCATCCGCGCGATTCGTCGCGAAAGTGCCGATGCGCTGCTGGTCACGAACTTCACCAACGTTTCGTACTTGACCGGTTTCAGTGGCGACGACAGCCATCTGCTGATTGGTCCTTCAGCGACCGTCTTGATCAGCGATTCCCGATACACAACGCAGCTTCAGCAGGAATGTCCGGGACTCGATCTGCATATCCGAGGGCCGGGGAAATCGATGACGGATGCTGCTGCAAAGGTTGTAGCCCGCGCGAAGCTAGCGACGGTCGGATTCGAGAGTGGCTCCCTCACGTATGATCAGTGGCACGCGTTGGCCGCTCAAACGAAGAGCGCTGACCTCAAGCCGCTTTCGGGGTTGGTCGAAAAACTTCGGCTCGTCAAGGACTCACACGAGATCGCGGAGATTCGTAAGGCGGTTTACCAGGCCGAGCATGGCTTTCAGGCGTTTCGCGCTTGTCTGTTGGGTGATATGACCGAACGACGAGCCGCGCACGAATTGGAGCATTCGATGCGACGGTTTGGAGCAGTTGGTGCCAGTTTCGCGCCGATTGTCGCTGTGGGAAGCCAGTCGGCGCTTCCGCACGCGCGGCCTACGGACAGGGAGATCGGCGAATCGAGTTTCGTGCTCGTGGATTGGGGGGCAACTGCTGTTCAGGGGTACAAAAGTGACTTGACGCGGATTATTGTGACGGGTAAGATTTCGCCGAAACTCGCCAGAATATATAGAGTTGTGTTGAATGCTCAGCGCATCGGCATCGACTCGATTCGTCCCGGTCTTCGATGTTGTGACGTCGACCAGGCGGCTCGAAAGTCGATTGCCAACGCCGGGTACGGCAAGAACTTCGGACACGGGCTGGGTCATGGCATCGGTCTCGATATTCACGAGGGACCTCGGCTCGGGCCCTCGTCGACCGAGACGCTTAAGCCGGGCATGGTCGTGACCGTTGAGCCCGGGGTTTACCTTCCCGGTTGGGGCGGTATTCGAATCGAAGACGACGTGCTCGTGACTCGGGACGGTTGCGAAGTCTTAACGTCGACACCAAAGGAGTTACAGGAGGCGGTGTTGGAATAGCCGCTTTTGAGAAGGGCGATTCGGCACGGCTGGCCGGGACTCGTGCATCGCGCCTTCGAATCGACTTAGCCCCGCTCGTCGAAGCTTTCTTGCAATCGGCCAACAGCATGTGGAAACGATCTCTGAACCCTGTCATGGTGGCTTCTAGCTTGATATACCGTTGGGAACAGCCCCGTCCATCAGACGAGCTTGCCCCTATTTAAGTTCTTGTGAGGAAAGTGAATATCGAATGACCGACAGCGACCCGGTCAACAACGGCCCGTTCGACCTTGAGCGGCTCAAAGAGCTGATCGAGATGATGGAGGCGCACGGGTTAACCGAGATCAGTCTGCGTCGAGGCGATGAGAAATGGCGCCTTCGCCGCGGGCCATTGGAATCGGTGCAAATGGTGCCACAAGCCGCCCATGCCGCGCCTCTCGCACCAACTGCTGCCGTCACCAAGTCCGAGTCTGATGCGGCGCCGCCGGATGATACGGTCCAGATCACTAGCCCCACGGTAGGAACCTTCTACACGGCGCCAACTCCGGAAGACCCGGCGTTTGTCACCGTTGGTTCTCAGGTTCAGCCGAACACAACGGTGTGCATCGTTGAAGCGATGAAGGTCTTCAATCAGATCCCGGCTGAGGTCAGCGGTACGATCGTCGAGATTCTCGTCAACAATGGCGATTCGGTGGAATTCGGTCAGCCGTTGTTCCGTGTCCGTCCAGGTTAACAGCCCGGTGGTGGTCAAAGCGGCGCGTCGGCTGCTTCGCGGCGGGCCTCCATTTGGCTCGACCAACGAAGCCCCGTCTGCGTCGTTCGTCTTAGGGTCGCGTCTGTGAGGCGGCCCGGGACACCGTAACACGCTGTAGAAGAAAGCCATGTTTCAACGCATCCTAGTTGCCAACCGCGGCGAAATCGCGCTTCGCATCATTCGCGCGTGTCGCGAAATGGGAATCGACACGGTTGCCGTCTACAGTGAGGCGGATCGCGGATCGCATTACCTGAATCTCGCCGACGAAGCGTATTGCATCGGTCCGGCGACGGCGGCTGACAGTTATCTGATGGTGAATCGCATTATCAGCGCTGCGGAAATCGGCAACGTGCAAGCCATTCACCCAGGCTACGGTTTCTTGGCAGAAAACGCACACTTCGCCGAGGTTTGCCGCAGTTGCAACATCGAGTTTATTGGCCCGCCGCACGAGGCGATGGCGCTTTTGGGCGACAAGGTGACGGCCCGTGGAATCGCCGAGAAGGCCAAGGTGCACGTGGTACCCGGCAGCGACGGCCTGGTGAACGACGTCAACGAGGCCATCGCGACGGCCGGCCGCATCGGCTACCCCGTGCTGATCAAGGCGACAGCCGGGGGCGGCGGAAAAGGCATGCGTGTTGCCCACAACGACATTGCTCTCAAGGCTGGTTTGAAGGCGGCGGCCGCCGAGGCGGAAAAAGCGTTCAAGAACGCGGGCGTCTATCTGGAGAAATTCATCGAGAATCCGCGGCATGTGGAAGTTCAGATTTTGGCCGACCAGCACGGCAATATCTTCCACCTCTGGGAGCGCGATTGTTCGCTACAGCGCCGCCACCAAAAACTCGTCGAGGAAAGTCCGGCTCCCAACTTGCCGATGGCCGTTCGGGAGGACATTTGCAAGGCGGCCGTGCGTCTGATCAAGGCGGCTGGCTACACGAACGCAGGCACCGTCGAATTTATCGTCGATCCGGACAGCCACTTCTACTTTATCGAGGTCAATGCACGAATTCAGGTCGAGCACCCCGTGTCGGAAGAAGTGACCGGCATCGACCTCATCAAGCAACAGATCCGTATTTCCGCCGGCGAGGAACTCGACTGGAAGCAACGATCGATCCCGTGCAACGGGGTCGCCATTGAACTGCGAATCAACGCCGAAGACCCGGACAACGATTTCCGTGGCAGCCCCGGTCGAATTACGAAACTCAGGGTTCCCGGCGGCGCGGGAATTCGTTTCGATTCCCACGTTCACGAAGGCTATACAATCGGGCCTCATTATGATTCACTGATAGGCAAACTCATCGTGCACCGTTCAACGCGGGAAGAAGCGCTGGCGACCATGCGGCGCGCCTTGGACGAATTCGTGATCGAGGGCATCAAGACGACGATTCCATTGGCGAAAAAGATCTTCCGCCATTCAGCTTTCATCGAGGGCAAGGTCGACACAACGTTCATCGAGAGGACGTGGTAGCGCTCGGTGTTGCCTCCCGAACAAGGCGGCTGCGCCGGCAACACGGCGTAAGACGGCACACGGGACAGCGATACGACCGCCGTCACGAGCAACAGAAACTCATCAACGACGTCCTGCGACAGACCAAGACAAGTGGCCCATGCCACATCGTTTGGTCCGTACCGATTCAGTAGGGCGTCAAAAAGAGCAAGCACGTTCTGGCGCGATTTATGGTAATTCGACCTTTCGCTTCAAGAAGACGTGTTGCACTAGACGGGAAACAGACATGAAAGTCGGAGTGTTGACAGGGGGCGGTGATTGCCCCGGTTTGAACGCGGTCATACGGGCGGTGGTCCGAGCTGTCGACAACGAAAATGGGCAAACGATCGGGCTGCTTGAAGGTTGGCGAGGGGCCATCGAAGGAAACTACATCGACTTGAACTTCGAAAACACCGATTCGATCATCGATCGCGGTGGAACTATTCTCGGGTCGTCGAGAACCAATCCCTACAAGAACCCCGAAGATGTCGAGCGTGTCGAGAAGACCGTCAACGATCTCGGATTAGACGCGCTGATTGCCATCGGTGGCGATGATACGCTTGGCGTCGCGAGCAAGTTATACAGCGAACGCCAACTACCGACGATCGGATGTCCGAAAACGATCGACAACGACCTCAGTTCGACCGACCAGACGTTCGGTTTCGACACGTCCATCAACATTGTGATGGAAGCCGTCGACCGACTGCGGACAACGGCCGAGTCACATCGCCGCGTGGTCGTCATTGAAACGATGGGCCGCCATGCCGGTTGGATTGCCTGTTACGCGGGTGTCGCTACGGCTGCCGACTACATTCTCGTCCCCGAGGTTGCGGTCGACGTCGACCGTATGTGCAGAATTCTCGAGAAACGCCGCGCTGCCGGAAAACTCTACGGCATCGTCGTCGTGAGCGAAGGGGCCAAACTCGCCCAGAACGAGGATTTCGTCACCAAGGACACCGAGGTCGACGACTTCGGCCACGTGAAGCTTGGCGGCATCGGCGAGGTTGTCGCCAAAATTATCAACAGTCGAACCGGCTTCGAAACGCGCTGCGTGACGCTGGGACATCTTCAACGCGGCGGGCCACCCAGCGCCTACGATCGTGTGTTGGGAACACGCATGGGAATTCACGCCGGACGACTCGCTGTCAAACGAGACTTTGGCAAGATGGTCGCATTATTGGGAACTGACATCATTAGTGTGCCGCTGGCCCGCGCGGTTGGCACCATGCGCCAACTCGACATGGACGTATTTGGCGAAGTTGAAGAGTTTTTTGAGTAGCATTTTTGAATCGCCGCGCATGGCGTCTTCGTAAGATGACGTGTCAACATTCGATTGTGTTGGCGTTGACCATGCAAGCGGATGTGCCCGTGGCCCGTTAACGCGCAAGGGGACCAGATCGAGCCGTCGCACCAACGTCGTGCGATCGGCGCCAAGTGTTCAGTAGTTCGTGGCTTCGCGGACTTTAGTCATGAGATGGTGAGGTCGTTTCGTGGTTGCAAACGCGGGCCTGTCCGCGTAAGATTTCTAACCTCTTTGAGAATCCGGAATACCGTCGTTTTGGTATGCACTGCACGCAGAGTTCGCACATCGGTCGGTCGCCATAACACGTTCATTATGAATGGCTTATGGTGAAACGTTTAAGGTGAGGAGATGTTCGGGTGACTATCGACAAGAGTTTGCGGCGAAAAGGTCGCTTGGTGCGCTCTCGCAACGTCCTAAAGCGTGGCGAGCGCATCGCACAGATGAAGTTCGAAGACCGTTGGGAAGAGGGGCAAAGTCCGTTCGGACTGGCCAAAACACGAGTTGTGAAGGCCGCCGTCGGCAAAAAGAAGAAGAAAGTTAAAGAAGAGGACGATACTAAGGAAGAAACGGAAAGCACGTGAGGGGTACCGGTGTGCCACCTCTCACGGGGTGGTCTGCTGGAAACGGGCGCTCGTTCGCCTCACACAATTTCCTCTTCTGGTTTCCTGAGTTGTCGTCTCACTGCCCGCTGATGGGCGTCGTTGGCCTTCGCCTTGGACGGTTAACGGTCGCCGCTACCGGCTCTTGAAGCGATCACTCGCGGAAGTTTGACAGCCGCCGTAACTGCGTTGGTTCGATGCACACTGCAACCAGTGTCCCCACGGGCATCATCGTCGTTGCCCGTGAGTGATGTGCGAGCCGGCGGCCGACTTCCATGCACTTCCTCTGCAAGCTGCGCGCGTTTGTTGGCGCCATTCCCCGAGCCAGCGCTCGGCGTGAAGCGCGGTCCTTTCTGGCAACCACCGTCGACTGTCGATCCACGCAACGACGTGTGTTGAACGAATTGCTGGCGCTCAATGCCGACAGCCACTTCAGCAGCGATCACCGCTTGGCAGACGTAAAGAGCGCCGCCGAATTTCGTGCGCGGTTGCCCGTCGCCGACTACGAGTATTTTCGACCCTACATCGAACGGCTCAAACGGGGTGAGCACCAGGCGTTGTTGGGCAGCGACAACCGTCTATTGATGTTCGCGCTCAGCAGCGGTACGACGGCGCAGTCGAAATTCATACCGATTACTCAACGATTCCTTGATGACTATCGTCACGGCTGGCAAGTCTGGGGCATTCACACACTCGACGCCCATCCCGGCATCAATCGTCGCCGCATTCTCCAACTCAGTAGCGACTACGATCGTTTTCGCACCGAGGGAGGCACTCCCTGCGGCAACATCAGTGGGTTAGTAGCCGCCGTTCAAAAGAAGATCGTGCAGACGATGTACACCGTACCGGGCATCGTCTCAAAGATTGGCGATTCAGATGCCAAGAATTACACGGCGCTTCGTCTGGGTCTTGCGGACGACAATGTTGGCATGGTGATGACCGCCAACCCCAGTACACTCATTCATCTGGCTCGCACGGCTGATGCAAAGTCGGAAAGCCTGATCCGCGACATCGCCGACGGAACCTTGGCGGTCGAAGGGGACATTGAACCCGCCGTCGCTAAACAATTGAAACGACAGATCGCCAAGCGCAACCCCGCACGGGCTCGCGAACTCGAACAGATCGCCGAGAAGTCGGGTCATCTGCATCCGCGCGATTATTGGACGGGCATTCAAGCACTCGCCGTCTGGTCAGCCGGAAGCGCCGGTGCCTACCTGCATTCATTGAGGCGCTACTTCGGGGAGATCCCCGTTCGTGACCATGGACTGTCGGCCAGTGAAGGGCGAATGACAATTCCGATTCACGACAATCGGTCCGCCGGCATTCTCGACGTTTCAACGCACTACTTCGAATTCATTCCCGAAAACGAGTACGGCTCGAACGACCCCAACGTGCTCGAAGCGCACGAACTCGTAGAAGGGGAAAACTATTACATTCTGCTGACGACGTCCTCCGGCTTATACCGCTACGACATCTGCGACGTCGTTCGCTGCGAAGGGTTTTACCACACGACTCCGATGCTCGAGTTCCTTCACAAGGGCGCTCATATTTCGAACATCACCGGCGAGAAAATTTCCGAATCACAGGTCGTAACGGCCGTCCGCACCTGTATCGAGAGACTCAATATTCACCTGAAGCACTTCACCGTCTGCCCCGCTTGGGACGATCCGCCGCGCTACGAATTGCTGGCCGAAGAGCGCGACATCGCTTCACCGGCAATGGGCCGCGCGCTGGCAGAAACCGTCGACGCCCAATTGCGACAACTCAACTGCGAGTATGGCAGCAAGCGACAAAGCGGACGGCTCGGCGAACTCGTGTGGACGCCGTTGCCCTCGGGCACTTGGGCGAATTTCACCGAACGGCGCCGACGCACGCTCGGCGGAAGCCTCGAGCAATACAAGCATCCGTGCCTCGTGCCAGAAATGAACTTCAGTGCCACGTTGCTCAGAGAAGACGTTCCCGACGCGGCCTGACCGAGTGCCGTTTCAAGCTCTGTCGGTTCTATGACCTCCGTCGTCCGGCCCGGCGTAATCACTCTTGGACTTCGTTCGTATTGGTCTTCGTCTTACGACGTGCGTTGATGACGTCCAGCGGGTCCTCCGGTGCTGTACTCGTGTCGACGAAGCCGGAAATGTCCTTAAGCGCAATTACCTTGTATTTGTGATCGTGCAAGTATTGAAGGAAATCCTCGAAGATACGGCGGGGCGTATTGACGAACGGGTGTTCGCCCTCGGGAACACCGTGGAATTGGACGACGGCGATGCGGTCATTTCGCGCTTGAGACACGGCCGAAACTAAGTCGCCGAGCGTCCACTTTGGTAGCGGCACAGCGGCTGACGGAATGAGAAAGTGGTGGTCGCGTCCCGGTTCGTAGGCGTAGCCCTTGCCGCTCCACTGGCGAAACTCGGGATTGCCGCCACGACGCGCGTAAAGCATCCCGTACTTCTTTAGCAGCGGCAACGCCTTCACGGTAAACGCGTTGCCCGGCCAGGCGAACGAGACCGGCTTGGGAATTCCGAAGCTCTTGCATTGCCGGTCGATTCCCTGCAACTGCTCCTCGAGGTCGTCGATGCGGTCTTCGGTGATGCCAAGATGGTCACGGGTATGGTTTCCGATCTCGAAACCGTCAAGATGCAGCGTCTGAATTTGGTCCCACGTCATGTAGTCCTTCTTGTTCGTCTTGAACGTAAAACCTTCCGTGATGAAAAACGTGGCCCCGAAACCGAACTTCTTGAGTGCCGGCCGCGCGATCGTGTAGTGAGACTTCACCGAATCGTCGAACGTCATGACGACCAGCTTGTCGGGAATCGGCTCGACCGCAGGGGCCCTGGAAGGTAAGCCAAGGCAGACCGCCACAATCGCGCCAGCGGTGACTTGAACGATTCGGCAGGCGCAACGGCCCGTGCCCGAATTGTCTGATAGATCTCCGTTGACCGAAAACGACCGAGTCGGGAATGTCGAGTTGTGAGTGTCCATTGGCAGATCTCGATTCTATTGAAACTGCGACTCAATCTGGGCGGACGCCATTGAAAGCACGTAGAGCGCGGCGGACCGTTGGCGCTTGAGTCGTATCTCCTCAGGCCGCCGTGCGCGGGCGCCGGTGCGTTCATCCACCAACAGGTGTTTCTTGACGACTGTTTTCATCTGCCTTTTTCCCGTCGTGCCGGAGCCACGCATCGCCACGGCGGCGTAGATAAGGCCGTCCTGGTTTTTCGGAGCGCCCGGCCCCAGATGGCCCGTCACAGCGGCCGACAGATTGGCCTTGGGAGTCTTTCTTAGCACGTTTTCGGCCATCGCCGTCGCGACAACGCGGCTCACCGGCCCCGGTTTTTCGAGCACGGCCGGCGAGATTCCGAGCCACTCGGCTTTGGTTTCGACTTGATACACGACCGCCGATCCGCAGTGGTAAGCCGAGATTCCCGGTATCGTTGTTAGCGATGCCGAGATCAAGCCCCCCGTGCAGCTTTCCGCCAGCACGATCTTCAGTTCATGCCGCTCGAGTAGACGGCCGAGTCGCCGGGCAGCGGCGGTGACGTCGCGAAGGTTGGCCATGTCGGTTGCCAAGAATAGTCACGTTTGGAAACATCAATCACGCAAACAATGCTGCCGTTCATCCTACTGCCCGTCCGCTTTGATGAAAACAGATCCTAAAACCGGATCGTGTGTCAGTTCGACTTTGCTGACCTACGCCGATCTGTCAGGATAAACGAACGGGGACAAATCATGCGTGTGGCTGACAATCTGCTCAACGACGAAGGCAAGTCGATCGCCAAACGCGCCGGTCGTGCAACGTTTGCTCTGCTGATTGGTACTGCGCTGTCGTATGTCGGCCTCCTCGTCTACCTGAAGATGGCTCCACAACCCAACTTGACGCTGATCGAAATCTGGGTCGTAGCACCCGGAGTCGTTCTATCGCTCGGAATCACCCTGATCAACAATCACCTGAATCGCACGCTCCCAAATTATCAAATTTCAGACGACGGCGACCAAGTCACCGATTCAGACTAAACCTACTAGAACCCATCCCGAAACCCAGTTGTGGGCGAAATCGACACTTCAAAACAAGCGTGCTCTTGAGTCAACCGAGGGTTTCAGGACTACTACTAGTTAGAATCGTTTGACCCATACTAGTGTGGGATCGTCATGCCGCACGAATGGAACAGAATTCGAAAAACGCATTGCGAGTTGGGCGCGCCGACCGTCATTGCAGCATCAGGTGAATCTGCGTCGTCGTTGGCGGCTCAATTTGCAATGTGCAACGACTTTACAATGCGCAAAAACGACGCCGACGTCCCCGCGTGGCAACTGCGCGAACTTTCCGACTTCGACGCGTTGAGCCGTTGGTTAGGTCGCGCGCCCGAAAGCCATCTCAGCAGCGATACCGCACTGGCGCTGGCGACCCGCGCCTATTGGCACGGATTGCATTCAGAAACAGTCCCGAGAGGCCCGTGCACCGGCGTTGGCTGCGTCGGGCCGTTTGCCGACGGACAAAACAGGCAGAACGCTCCCCGCCACCGAGCATACGTCGCGGTGCAAACATCGGAATGCACGCGGCTCTGGTCGATCAACGATCGATCGCGACCTCCGGTCGGATCCGATCCTGGTAGCGTGACATGCGAGTTGGTCAAACTGGTGCTCGCGCAGGCGGCCGGCATCGAAATCGAAACGGACATTGATCCCACTGGTGATCACTCCCTGGAATATCGGGAACACCGCGCCGCGAGTCTTCTAGTCGACTTGTTGACGCACCGCAGGCAGATTGCCTGGTCGCTTCCCGGGAATACGCTATCAGGTCGCGAACCGGCAACGACAGCGGCGGTGCTCAGCGGTTCGTTCAATCCGTTGCACTCCGGCCACCTGTCGCTCTTGGCGGCCGCCGAAAAACAACTCGGCGGGTCAGTCTGTTTCGAAATGTCAGTACTGAATGCGGAGAAGGCACCGCTCGATTACCTTTCGATCAACGACCGCTGCCGCCAGTTTCGCTCGCATCCAGTGGCGCTGACTTGCGCCCCGACGTTTGCCGAGAAGTCGGTTTTCTTCCCCGGCAAAACGTTCGTGATAGGCGTCGACACCGCCCAGCGGATCGTTTCGCCGCGCTTTTATGACGGCCAAGCCGAGAGAATGCACGAGGCGATCGCGCAGATTCGAGCCGCCGGCTGCCGGTTTCTCGTCGCGGGTCGTCTCGCGAGCGGGAAGTTCCAGAGGCTGGCCGATGTTTCGATACCGGCCGGCTTCGAATCGCTTTTCGGCGAATTGACCGAACAAGAATTCCGCGAAGACATCTCCTCAACGCATCATCGCGCCGGTCAGGTTCCCGGCAGCGATTCTTGATGCCGGTTTCGTCGTGAACGGCTCCGCGACTACGGCTTGGCTTTCGCCAGTTTCTTCAGGATCTCGACGCCCCGTTCGAGCGTGGCGTCTTCAGCCGCGTAGGAGATGCGGAAGTGCGTGTCGTGGTCGCTGAACACGTTGCCCGGGATGATCAGCAGATTGTTCTTGATCGCTTCGGCCACGAACTGCGTGCCCGTGCCCCACGGTGCCTTCACAAACAGATAAAACGCACCGCCACCACCGGCAATCTCGTAGTCGTCCGAGAGTTCCCGGACCATGTAATCACGCTTTTTACGGTACTCGTCGACGCGGTCGGTCACGTTGCAGTCCCATGCGGCCAGCCCCGCCCATTGAACCGGATGCGGCGCACAGACAAACGTGAACTGTTGCAGCTTGATCATCTGTTGTATGACGTCGTTGGGGCCGTGAACGTAGCCCAACCTCCAACCGGTCATCGAGTGCGATTTGCTGAACCCGTCGATCACGATCGTGCGGTCGTTGTAAACGGCCGGGCTGACGAACGGTTCGTCGTAGCAGAACGACTTATAGATCTCGTCGCTGATCAATGCGATGTCCCGTTCGGCGGCCAACTCGGCCAACTGGCGCGATTCCTCTTGCCGCGCGACGTCGCCGGTTGGGTTCGACGGGCTGTTGAACAGGATGACTTTCGTCCGCTCCGAAAGAGCCGCACGCACGCGATCGACGTCGATGCGGAAATCCGGGTAGGTATTGATCATCACCGGCGTGCCGCCGACCAGCGACGTGAGGTGCTTGTACATCACGAAATAAGGGTCAAAGATCACCACTTCGTCGCCCGGGTTAACCAGCGTCGAAAGCGCCAGCATCAGGGCACCGCTTGTCCCGCTGGAAATGAACGCCTTGCGGTCCGCATGTCCGTAGGTCGCGTCGACGTGCGTTTGGATCGTCTCAATGAGCGGCGCGATGCCCTGCGTTTGGCTGTAGGCGTTCTTCCCGTCGTCGACGGCCTGCTTGAGCGCCAATTTGATCGGCTCAGGCGTGTCAAAATGCGGCTGGCCGATGCTCAGATTGACCGGATCGGTCATGTTGGCGGCCAGATCGAACACTTTGCGAATTCCAGACGCATCGATGAGATGCATCCGATCGGCAATCCAATTCATTTCAGACTCGGCATTTCCAGAGTGGTCCAAGAAAACCTCGCGCGAGTGACGTTCGCACCAAGTCGGCGCGTCTGCGTCCTCGCCGGCCATTATATCGCGTCGCCGCTGATAATGCGTCTGCAGCGGTGATAGCCGGAGTCACATGACAAACGTGCCCGGCGGCATTGGTTGGGGCCGCTGCGCTCGTTATGATCGGCCTTAAAATCAAAACGCTGCGAATGAGGATCATCCACCATGAGCGAATTCCGAGTCGAGCGCGATTCGATGGGCGACGTGCAGGTGCCCGCCGGAGCCTATTACGGTGCGCAGACACAGCGAGCCGTCGACAATTTTCCCATCTCCGGCTGGAGGCTCATGCCGGAAATGATTCACGGGATGGGGCTGGTCAAGTACGCATGCGGCGTCGCCAACCGTGACGTCGGCAAGTTGACCGGGAGTGGCAAGAACCCGCTGGACGACAAGCAAGTCGAGGCGCTGCTGGCCGCCGCCCGCGAAGTGGCCGACGGAAAACTCGACGGCGAGTTCCCCATCGACGTGTTCCAGACCGGTTCGGGCACGTCGAGCAACATGAACGTCAACGAAGTCATCAGCAACCGCGCGATCGAACTGCTCGGCGGCGACCGCTTCCTGCCCGAAAAGCCGGTGCACTCCAACGACCACGTGAACATGGGGCAGAGCACCAACGACACGTTTCCCACGGCGATCCACGTGTCGGTCGCGATCGGCATCTGCGATCGTCTCATCCCGGCACTAGAATCATTCGCCGAAGCGCTCGCTACGAAAGCGAAAGAGTGGGACCGCGTCATCAAGATCGGACGAACGCATCTCGCCGATGCGACGCCGCTCAGATTGGGTCAGGAGTTTGGCGGCTTCGCGCGGCAGTTGCAGCTTTCGGTCAAACGAGCTCGGCGCGCCTCTGATGCCGTATTGGAACTTCCCGTCGGAGGAACGGCCGTCGGATCGGGGATCAACACTCATCCGGAGTTCGGCAAACGCGTCGCCGCCGAACTTGCATCGGTCACGGGCATCAAGTTTGTAGAAGCCGTCGACCACTTCGAGGCGAACGCCCAGCGGGACGGACTGGTCGAGTGCCACGGACAACTGCGGGCCGTCGCTTCGACGTTGTTTAACGTGGCGAACAACATTCGCTGGCTGGGTTGCGGCCCGCGTTGCGGTTTTAATGAAATCGTTCTGCCCGATCGTCAGCCCGGCAGTTCGATCATGCCAGGAAAGGTGAATCCCGTGATGTGCGAAAGCATGATGCAGGTCGCCGCCCGCGTCATGGGCAACGATCAGACGATCACAATCTCCGGTGCCGCCGGCGGGCAGTTTCAGTTGAACATCATGATGCCCGTAATGGGTCAGACGACGCTCGAAAGCGTCATGCTGCTCACTAACGCAACCTCCGCATTCGTCGAGTTTTGTGCCAACGACATCGAAGCCAACACCGAGACCTGCGAGGCCGCCGTCGAGAAGAGCCTGTCGATGGTCACGAGCCTCAACCCGCACATCGGCTACGAGAAGGCGTCGAAGCTGGCCAAGGAGGCGTTCAAGACCGGCAAGACGATCCGCGAACTCTGCGTCGAGCAAAAGATCCTGCCGGAAGCCACGCTCACCGAGGCCCTCGATCCGTTCTCAATGACCGAGCCACACGATTGAGACGTCCGGTCGGCAAACGGCCGTTTCGATGGACGTTCGGCCGCCGACGGCGCGAATTGCCATCGTGACGTGTTGCTGTGTGTTCAGCTTGTAGCGCGGTCACGTTCGCTGTGTACTAGCGTAATCCGTGTACCAATCTTGCTTGTGCTACACGTGATCGATTTCGCAAAACCGAGCCGATGACGCGATGAGATCGTCCGTGAGTGCGATTTTCGGCGCGAGTGATTTGATCATCGTGATTTCGGTCTCGCGTTTTTTCAGCGGGAAGACTTGTCTGACCGGCTTGCTATCGGGCAGCCAGCCGCCGAGTTCCTTAGCGTCCCACGTCCGGCAGGCATTGAGCAAGGCTGTGTAGAAGTCGACCGCGAGAGCGTCGTCGTGGTTGGCCAAGGCGTAGTCGGTAATGCGACACTTGGAACCTTGTTGTTGGACGCGGGCATAACCGGCTCGTCCGCCGTTTGGCTCTTGCAGCCAGAAATATCGGTCGTTCGGAGCGCGGCGCAACAGACTGTCCCAGTAAGCATCGTCCCGGGCAACCGATATGCTGAATCGGCCGTGGTATTCGGAATACATCAGCTTCATCTCCTCGATCGAATCGCCGGCGTCGAACTCTTTGAGCTCGATCGGGCGATCACCGTCGTCGGGCACCACAGTCTGTGGATCGCACCAGCCTTCGAACGATGGGCAGATCGTGTATCCCCGTCGCCCGTAGTACGCGGGATCGATGTCGGAATAGAGCACGCTGATTGCCGTGCCGCAGTCGCGCTGGTAATCGTCGGCCCAGTCGACAAGTTGCGCGGCGTAGCCCTTGCCCCGTTGCTCCGGCGATGAGTAGACCGAGCCGATGGCGCTTCCGCGAACGGTTTCACTGTCTACTTTGAACAGTACCGGGTAACAGCCCAGCGACGTCACGACCTGCTGCCGAACGCATCCGACAATCCAGGTGGCGCGACTATGAGAGGGCGACGTGAGCCGAAACTCGACGTGCTTCTCCATACTTCGCCCCTTGCTCCACAGGTCGAAGACATTTTGGTGCGCGGCGACGATTTCATCGGGTGAGGCGACGTGAAGATCGAGGGATTCGCTCATGATGGCCTGAGATTTTCAGTGGGGAAACGGTGTATCGGGCATCGTGCACAATCGACGGTAGATTGTGTCTCCACATAGGTTTACGCATTATACGGGGCGACCAGTCGGACCGCTGCGCTGGTGGAATCGAAGAAAAGCCGTTTCTGACCTTTACCCGTGACAATTGGACCGGTACGCTGGTGGTGTAAGTTGTGCAAATAGCCAACCCCCACCAAACCTACCTACCGGTTACACTCCACACGCAGCGTCCGGTTGCCGCAACCTTCGAGGCTCAGCGGGCTGACTGGACCGATCTCAATGAGGGTCTGGGACGATCCTCGAAACCGATTCGACGCTTCTCAGGCAGCGCAATGCTTCCGCTAGAGAGACAGCGCGTCAGTCAGCATCGCCGGGAATCGTCTACGCGAACGTGCTCCGAATGCATCTGCGTTTCGACGAAACGGGCGCATGACATCGGTGATACCGCATGGCGATGCCGGCAACAGCAACGACCAGAATTCACAGCAACGCACAAAACATCGCCGGGCATCAAACCGGCTCCGGAGGACAGGTCTCCATGTTCGAACCATTCCGTATTCGCGCGCGTCTCATTGCCATCACAGCCCTATTGCAGGTTGGGTTATTGACGACCGCCGCTCGCCTGCCGGCTGACGAGCCGAGCGCCGAGCAGGCTTTGAATTACGCGCGGCTGGCGAACGCTTCGGTCGCCGCTGAGCTGAAACTGACCGATGAGCAGCGAACGCAGATCTCCGCGTTACTCAAACAGCGGCAGGAGGCGCTCGCCGCGGCCGCCGATGCGGACAAGCCAAAAGTCGCCCAAGACAGCGATACGCAATTAAATGCCCTGCTGACGGACGAGCAACGCGCGGCCTTCCCCAAACTAAGACCTGAAACGAAGCTGCGCTTCAACTTCCGTTTTCAGAAGTGGGCGGATGTGCTCGACTGGTTTGCAGAACAATCGGACCTTTCGCTGGTTCTCGACGCACCGCCTCCCGGAACGTTCAACTATTCTGACAACCGTGAGTACACGGCCTCTGAGGCGATCGATCTGCTCAACGGAGTATTGCAGACCAAGGGTTACACGCTCATTCGCCGCAACCGGATGCTGTTGGTCGTTGACGTTGCCGACGGTCTGCCCGAAGGTCTCATTCCCCGAGTCACGCTGGCCGAGTTGGACAACCGCGGCAAGTTCGAACTTGTGAGCGTAATGTTTCCGCTCGAGGCACGGCCAGCAGCCGAGGTGGAAGCCGAGATCAAGCCCCTTCTCGGCCCGAACGGCAAAGCCATTCCTTTGCCAAAGACGAAACAGATTCTCGTCACCGACATGGCGGGAGTGATGCGTGCGATTGGAGCGGTCATCAAATCGATGCCCTTGCCAAAGCCGCCCGCCGCGCCGCCGAAGCCCGTTCCGCCGCCGAAGCCGTTGCTGACGATCTACCCGGTGAAGTCGGTTGACCCTGCTGCCGCCATCCAGACATTGAGCAAGCTCATTCCGGGCGTCAATGTTGTGCACGACCCCAAAGCCGACCAATTTAACGTCTTCGCCATACCGGCTCAGCAGGCCGCGATCAAGCTGGTCCTGGACCAGCTTCAGGCCAACACCGCGCCCGAAAAACAACCCCGCATCGAGCTCTATCCAGTTGAACTCGACGACGCCCCGCAGATCATGGAGAGCCTGAACCTGATCGTTCCCGAAGCGCAAATGCGTGTCGATTCGAAGAACTCGGCGATCGTCGCCTGGGCGGCTCCCGAACATCACGAAAAAATCAAACAGACGATAGAGAAGCTCTCTCAACCGGGAGCCATCCAGCAAACCCGGCAGGTCGAAGTTTATCGAGTGAAAAAGGCCGACCCAAACACGACGTTGACGTTGTTGCAAACGCTTTTTCCCCGGGCGAAGCTCTCGGTTGATACAACGTCGAGAAGCATCATCTCGGTGGCGATTCCCGACGATCAAAAAGGCATCAAGGCCACGCTCGATCAACTCCAGCCCGACAAGCCGGCCGCCGACACGCCGGAGATGCGCTTCTACCCGTTCGCCAAGCCGGTGCCCGGCAACTTAGTGACCATTCTGCAGGGCGTGGCCACTGCGGCACAAATCACGCAAGATGACGGGGGCCGAAGGCTCACGGTGCTGGCCACGCCCGCCGATCACGATCTGATCAAGTCCACCATCGAACGTTACCAAAAAGCGACGCCGCCCGGCGCTCCGATCGAAAAGAACTCACTGAAGATTTACTCTGTCACGCCGGCCCAGCGAACGCGGTTTCAAGCGGTCGTCGATACATTGAGCGGCGAGCTACCCGGCATCCGCATCATCACCGACGCCGAGCCGGGCGAGTTGGCGGTCTGGGCCAAATCGAAGCAACACGCGATGATTGCTGGAATACTCGATTCGCTCAAGCGAGAAGTTCCCGAAGAAGAGCGGCAGCGGCTGGTCGTCTATCCGGTTCAGGACTCGAACCCATCGAGCGCGCTGACGATGCTACAAAATCTGTTTCCGTCGACGCGAATCGTTCTCGATGAGAACACGAAACGGTTGCTGGTGTGGACGAAGCCGGCCGAGCACGAAAAGATCGCCGAGTCGCTCAAGCAAATTACGTCCGAAAAACCGGAAGCCATTCGTCCGCGGTTCGAGATTTACGCGGTGCAGGGGGCTTCTGCGCCGGAACTGATGGCGACGCTTCAACCGCTGGTTCCCGCTGCCCGTCTGGCCGTCGACGCCAAGACCGGCAAATTGCTTGCTTGGGCCACACCCGAAGAGCACGCCATGCTCAAGACGGCCGTCGAACGCTTGCAGCAGAACGATTCCCCGCAGACGACGCAGCAGGTCGAAGTCTATCGCCTCATCAAGGCCGACCCGAACGCCGCGATGACGCTCTTGCAAAGCCTGGTGCCCAACGCGCGTCTGTCGGTCGACACACAGGCAAACAGCCTGATTGCTGTTGCTGTGCTCGACGATCAGCGGATCATCGCCACGACAATCGAGCAGCTCGAGTCGGACGTGCCGAATGCCGATGCGCCGCAAATGCAGTTTTATCCGACAAAAAAGCCGCCGGCTGAGAACGTGCTCATGGTGCTCAGGGGTTTAGTGCCCAACGCACAGGTGAGCTACGATGAAGCCGGCCGTCGGCTTATCGTCGTCGCATCATCGAAGGACCAGGAAACCGTTAAGAGTTCTCTGGAACGGATCGAATCGACCGCGCCGGGAACCGAGCCGAGCGTCTTAGAAGTCTACGCCGTGACGCCCGCGCAGCGAAAACGGTTTGAGGCGATCCTAGAAAGTATCACCTCGGAACTGCCCGGTTTACGGGTCATCACCGACGCCGAGCCGGGCGAACTTTCGGTCTGGGCGAAACCCGCGCAGCACGCGGTTTTGGCCGGCATGCTCGAAAAGCTCAAACGCGACGTTCCCGACGGCGAGAAGTATCAGTTGCAGTCGTACACGATCAAGTCCGGCGACGCGGCCAGCGCACAGACGGTGCTGCAGGAACTGTTTCCCGGAACGCGGATCGTCGTCGACCAGAAGTCAAAACGGCTACTCGTTTGGACGCGTCCCGATGAACACGATCTGATCCGCGCTTCCGTCGAGCAGATCAACATGGGTATTTCTGACGAAATGCTGGAGACGTTTAAGGTGTATCCCGTCTCCGACGCCGACCCCGGCGTCGCGATCAGTATGCTGAATAATCTTTTTCCCGAAGCGCAGTTTTCGAGTGACGCGGTCGCTCGAACGGTGCTCGCCTGGGCGCCGAAGCGCGATCACGAAACGATCGCCCGCACGTTGGAGACCATGCAGGCCGCCAGCCTGGCCAAAGACCAGCGGAGCGTCGTCGTCTACCCGATGGGAAAGGGTGATTCGGGCAGCCTGATCGACATGTTAAGAGAATTGGTTCCCTCGGCTCGGCTTGACGATCATCGGCGCACTCGTCGACTCGTGGCCTGGGCAACGGCCAAGGAGCACAAGACGATCACCGAAACGCTCGCGAAAGTCGCCGGTGACGAATCAGCTCAGGCCGGCGAAAATGTCGTGGTCTATGAAGTGAAGTCAGCCTCCATTCCGACCGTGATGCAGGTGCTGCAATCGGTGGCTCCCGACGCGAGGTATCATCCGGGGACCGACGCACACAAGCTCATCGTCTGGGCTCGCGCCGAGGATCACGCGACGATCAAGCCGATCATCGAGAAGCTCGAAACCGACGCCAAACCGGACGACACCCGCGAATTGGCCGTGTATCCGCTCTACGGGGCCACGGGTTCGACGCTCTCTCAGGTATTGTCGCCCTTCCAGTCGGAAGGAGCGCAGATTGTCACCGACACAACTCGCGACAGCCTGATCGTTCGAGCGACCGCCGAGCAGCAGGCCGAGATCAAAAAGGCCATCGACGACTTGACGGCGAAACTTCCCAAAACGATCCGGCCGATCTCGAAGGTGTATCGTTTCAAACAAGCCGACGCTTACGCCGCTTCGTCGATCATACCGAGCCTCGTTCCGTCGGCCCGGGTCGTCGTCGATCCGAGAAGCCGAACGTTGGTTGTCAGCGCACTTCCCAAGGAGCACGAGCGAGTTCAGAACGCGGTCGACGAGATGGAGCGCGACGCCGAAGGGGCCGAGGCTCAGCAGATGAAGTCGTATCGCGTCGGCACGGTGAACGTCTCAACGCTCGTGGGCATTCTTCAGTCTCTGTTTGCGAATTTTCCGGAAGTCCGATTTGCCGCCGATCCGCCCAGTGGCACGTTGGCCGCTTTCGCAACGCCTTCGCAGCATGAAAAAATCCGAGGTGTCATCGACGAGATGGAGAAGCCGGAAAAAGGCCTCACCACACAGGTCTACCACTTTCGAAACGCTCTTCCTTCATCGGCGCAGACCGTTTTGCAGCCGTTGGTGCCCAACGCGCGGATGACCGTCGATCCCCGCCAGCGAACGTTGGTGGCGACGGCTTCGACGGCCGATCACGAGCGGATTCGTCAGACGATCGAACGGCTCGATAGCGACGAAGCGGGCCAGCAGGCCGTCAAGCTCCACACCTATCCCCTGACGAGTTCCGACGGCCCAACCACAATGAGCATGTTGCAAGTTCTCTTCTCGCAACATCCCGAAGTACGAATCTCATGGGACGCGCGCAACGACAACATTGTTGCGCTGGCCTCGGCGGCTCAACACGAACTAATCAAGACGTCGGTCGAGGAAATCGAACACAAAAGCAAGGGACGAACGACGGACGTTTATCGGCTCAAGTCGGCCGACCCGAACGCCATCCAGTCGGTGTTGAGCACGATCGCCCCCCGCGCACAGGTGGCCGTCGATCAGAGAAGCCGGGCGCTCGTTGTTAGCGCAACACCAACCGACCACGCGAAAATCAAGACGACCATCGAGCAGGTCGAGGCGGCCGGCGAGGACGAACAAGCGCTCGGGCTGCATTCCTATTCCCTTTCGTCGGCCGATCCGAATAGCGCCGTCTCGGCCCTGAGTTCGCTATTCGCAACGCGTCCGGAAGTGCGGATCTCGCTCGATACGCGGAGCGAGACGATCGTGGCACTCGCCACCCCCACCCAGCACGAACTCATCCAAAAGTCGCTCGACGAACTCGAAAAACAGGCCAAGGGGAAGACGTCGGTCGTGTATCGATTCAAGAACGCCGATCCGAACGCGGCCATGACCGTGTTGCAAACACTCACGCCCAACGCGCGGATGGCCGTCGATCAGCGGCAACGCGCATTGGTGGTGAGCGCTTCGGCGGCCGATCACGAGAAGATCAAGGCGACCGTCGACAGCATGGACACCAACGAGGATGGCGGCCAAGCTCCCCGGCTACAGGCGTACCGCGTCGAATCGGCCAATCCGACCAACATTCAACAGGTGCTCGGCTCGCTGTACGCGAGTCATCCGGAAGTGCAAATATCAGCCGATGTCAAAAACGACTCGGTGGTCGTACTTGCTTCGGAAAGTCAGCACAAGACGATTGCCGAACTGATCAAACAAGTCGACAAGAAGCCGGCTGCGAGGGCCGCCAGCAGCATCGAGGTTTATGTGGTCGAACGTGGAGACGTCGAGGGAGTGCTCAGATCACTCAACACGCTGTTTGCCAGGCAGACGCCTACGGTGGATCTCTCGATCGGCCCGATCGGCAATGAACTCATCGCCGTGGCGAAGCCCGAACAGCACGCGCTCATTCGACAGACCCTCGAACGTCTCGAAGGCGACCCGGCAGTGTTCGAGGTGTTTCAGTTGGAGGTCATCGATCCACTGACCGCGGAGATGGCGATCTCAAACTTGTTGGGAAGCGACATCTATGACGATGATCCCGGTGCACCGGCGGTCGACTCTGATTTTTCCACGCAGCAACTCTACGTCCGGGCCACGCAAAAGCAGATGGACCAGATTCGGAACTTGCTCGTCAAGATGGGGGAATCGGGACTGGTCAAGGTCGAACCCGGCGGAAACCGAAAGACCATTCGCGTGATTCCCTTCCGAGGCGATGCGAAGGCCGCCCTCGCTGAGATTCAGCGCGTCTGGCCCCAACTGCGCAAGAATTCCATTCGAGTCGTCGTGCCGTCAGCCGTGGCGCCTCTTTTGCGTCAGGCCCGGCCCAAAAAGAATGACCCCGAATCGGCTCCAAACGATGAGCGGCCCGACGACGGTGACGGAACCGACGGCCAGGACGATGCGTCGCAAGGCCAATTCAGCGTGAGCGACGACGAAGCTGCCGAGAAACCGGTTCGTCCCGCAGCGACGGCTGAGACAGATGGCGCGCCTGAGTCCAATACGACGAAACAGAGCGATGGTGCGGCCTCAACAGACAAAAATACTCCGAGCGAAGACGCCAAAATCGCCGAGAATTCTGAGGATGATGCACCAGCGGTCGACGCGGACGGCGACGATAGCGACACGAAGCCGGCACAGGTGCCGCCGATTATCGTTTCAACCAGTTCCGACAGCATCACGATTGCTTCGGATGACTTAGAAGCGCTCGATCAGTTGGAATCGTTATTGCGATCGATGTCGCGGCGCGTTCACGGTTCACGCGGTCGTGACTACATCGTCTTTTCGCTCAAGAATTCCAGTGCGGAGCAGGTGGCGACGCAATTGAACCAGGTCTTTCGCACCGGTTCGACGAATACGATCGGCAGCGGTCGTGTCGTCATCGTTCCCGACGATCGGCTCAACGCGATCATCGTTCATGCCAACCGGAACGATCGAGAGACGATCGAAGGCCTGCTCGAAGTTATCGACGCCAAGGATCCCATCGATTCTCAGATCGCCAACCGCCCGGTGCTCATTCCGGTCAAGAACACGAAAGCCTGGCGTGTCGAAGAGCTAATCCGTGATCTTTACCAAACGCAGTTGACCAGCGGCGGCGGCCGGCAGAAAATCTCGATCCCCCGCGGCGTCTCGCGCGACGTGGCATCCGCCATTCAACAGTTCAACATTACAAACACCGCGCCGCTACTCACCGTCGGTATCGATGAGCTGACGAATTCGTTGGTCGTCATGGCACCGGCGGTGCTGGTCGAAGAAATCAAGGCACTCGTCGAGCGGATCGATCTCGCGGCAGCCGGCGATACGTCTCGCAACGTGACGATCATTCCGTTGAAACAGGCCAATTCCGAAAGCGTCCGTGACGCCCTCGACATGATTCTCGGTGATGAGCGTCGTTCGCGGACCGGCGGCAAGAGCCGTTCGAAAAGCCGGAGCCGCTCGCGGAGCAGACGCGCCCGCTGATTGATTCTTGCAACGGGCAACGTACTCGCAGCTACGGAAGGCGGTCGCCCAAGCCCTTTGTTGGTTCGCGTGTGACCTTTGATTGTAGGGTCAGTCGACCACAACCGGGTTTCGAAACGGCTTCTACCGCGTCTGTGCCGGCTTCGTCTGCTCGCCTTGTTTCTGTGCATTTGGCGCGCGAGTGCATTCCTTGGCGGTGACGACACCATCGCCGTTGGCGTCGTACTTGCGGAACCGCGCGATATCGGCCTGACGCCCCTTGGGGGCGAACTCGGAAATGGTCAATTGCCCGTCACCGTTACGGTCGAGTCGTACGAACCAAGCCGGCAACCCCTTGGGCAATCGATTCGACGGCACAAAGAACTTTGTGTCGCGCCGGCGCGTCGGCTCGCCATCGGGTCCATTTGTCGCTGCGGGTGTATCTCCGCGCGGCTGCGTTTCCTGGCCACCGCTGTTGGGGCCGTCTACGAGATTGTCGGAGTTGTCTGGCGGGGGTGACGAGAGCTTCATGCGGCGGCGCAAGCCGTATTCGGCGATGCTCGCTGCCAACTCTTCTGTAGTAACGAATCCGTCCGCACTGTAATCGGCATTCCGAAGGCCATCGGGCAGTCCATTCAGCTCTTTCGGCCCAAGTTGCCCGTCACCGTCGGAATCATGCCGAGTGACGAATTGGGCCGCGTAACGTCGCACCTTTGCGGCAACGGGAACCTCGGGCAGAGGTCGAGGTTTCGGCTCTTCTGACACCGGACTGATCCGAGGCTGCGAACTGTCGTCGGTTTGGACCGTTGGTCTTGTGGCGGCGACCGGAGCGGAGTCGTCCTCGGCGGCAGCCACTTGCGGCGTTCCATCGGCCAGTGAAGCCGAACAAAACAGCGTCGCGGCGATGAACGCCGCTGCTCGGGCCGTCAGCCGCTCGCGCCGGCCGAGCCGCGCGCTCTGGGGCAGCTTTTGGGGCGATGGTTCAGCGGCGCTGTGGATGCAACAACTCACGCTACGGAATCCCTTGATATCTAGAAAAATGCACCCCTTGCGGGTGTGCATGCACATTGTATCAGTTCCGGCCGGCTCGTCACCATCGCGGTGTCTCGACTGTTGACGATGGCTGTGACGGTTTGGGCTCCGGAAAATTCTCCGAAAAGTTCACAGCATTTCCACCGGTCGCGCCGTGTTAGAGAAATCGAATGTAAGTCGAAGCCATTTCCCAACTTGCCCAGTCATAGACCATGCCAACTTCATGCGGCATGCATCCATAAATCCGAGAAAATCCGAGATACCAGCGCAAGGAATGCGTCTTAGGATCGTTACACCTTTAGCGGCCAACAATCGAGACGATTTGAAAAACATCGGATACAGCGTCTTCAGGCGTCTAAGCGGCGTCTAAGCGGCGTCTTGGGCAACTGATTTTGAGACCCAACTGTCCTTTCAACCGAGACCAGGAACGTTTCTGATGAACCTTCGGACGCGAAAACATGCTGGGTTTTGGACAGCCCGTTTTGCGGAAAACCCGACTGTTGTCCACGTCCGCGACATTGACGGCGTGATCACTGTCGACATGGGACGAATGGACATCTGGGACGGGGGCGACCTGGTCTTACTTCGCGAGACGATGAACTTTCTGATCGAGCGCGAAGGCTGCCACTCCATCGCGATCGACATGCAGCACGTGAAGTCGATTCCAAGCGGCTTTTTCGGAATGCTCTACGACTTAAGCGATGCCGGCACGTCGGTTCAACTGCTCTTGCCGCACGCCAACGTGATGAACATGCTCTGGTTTCAAATCTTTTTCGAGCACCTGCGTGACGGTCGTCACTCGTTTCGCGAAGACACGCGGCCTGTGGTGATTGGTGCCGACCGAACCATCCAGGTTTTGCCTCTTCCGGTGGCAAATTTCGAGGCGAGCGCCGCTGTTGTGAACACAATGCACCACCGGGAATTAGAACAAGCCGTCATGCCTCAAACGACCGGCGGGACGGAATCGGAATCAATCGCCGGCAGTCATATTTCGGAAGAAAAACAGGCCGATGATTCCGACGACGAATCAGAACGAGAAGGGAACGATCATCCGCACGGTGAGTATGGTGCTACGAATGACGTTGACTCCAAATCTGTGGTGAGCAGCACAGATTTGGTTTCTGCATGCGACGGGTCCGTTGGCTGCTGACCGGCAACATCGGGGCAGGCACACGTTGAAAAGTGAATGTCGGTCGGCGACTTCGGACCAGTTGCGCATGCAATCGGACGTGTTCACAAGGCACGTCTGAAACGTTCTGGTTGAGAAGCCTGGCTTCGCGAAAGCGCAGCCAGGCTTCCCGCCGGAATTCTTTTGTTCTCTAACGCGTTGATGTGCCGGAGTTCGATCGCGTTTTCTTTCGGTCGACAATCGATGGCGAATTCCAGGAGCCGCATTGGGAATTGCAGAGAGTTTGATTGACGACGGCGGGAAAAGTGGTTTTCCAGCGGTGCGGGCGTGTTACAATTGAAGCCGCCCTAAGACTTACCCGTCGTGAGTTCTGGCTCTACAGCCAAGGGGCCATACATCAGACATCTCAAACGGCGAGACAAGATTTAACCATCCACCCCCCCGAAATAACTCTGAGATATCCGGCGACTTCGTTCGTTTGCAGCGAATCTTGAGGACTTCACCGTGTCACTTCGAGTCGGCCATTCCACTCAATTGCCACTGCTAAACAGCACTCAGGAATTCCTGAAGTCGCTCGTGGATGACCGGGCGCCCGACACGCTATTGGGCGAAGCCTGGGATGAGTTTTATCGCGTCTACAGCAATCTCATTCGCCGCTTTGTGATCGCTCGCGGTTTGCGCGACGCCGATGCGGAAGATTGCGTGCAAGAGGTGTGGTTTGAAGTGGCGGCCCGCTTGGGCGACTTCGAGCATCCCGTCAGCCGGCCGGGGCTCAGGGCCTGGCTTTACACAGTCGTACGCAGCAAGGCGACCGACACGCTCCGACGTAACCGGCGCCGTACGCAAAGTGTCGATGAGGCGATCGAGGCCGGACACGAACCGGCAAGCGCACAGGCCGATCCTCGCACCGATCACCAGCGGCATTGGGATGAGGCGATGATGTTGACTGTGCTCAATGAACTTCGTTCGTTGGAGTCGCGGCTCAACTACGAAGTGCTTCATCTCAGGTTGATCGAGGGACGTTCGGTCTCGGAAGTCGCCGCCTCGCTCGACCTGAAGCCCGAGCAGGTCTGGTACCGGCATCACCGCATGCTGAAGAAACTACGGGCGCGCGTTGCCTTGTACACCGGCGAGAGCATTGGTCAACCGTAGGAGTGGTCCCAAAACCCTCTGATGGGCGACGTTGGCCCTTAAGTCGTCGGGGCAAATTCCACCACAACCGGGTTCCGGGACGGGTTCTCGCGCCGCTTCGCCACACCTGCACTGAACCGTCTGCTATGTGAATCGGTTCACGTAGAGCGGGCGGCATTCAGCCGGTAGGGACGCGATGGGCCGACAGCCCAGTCGCATCAGAACTTGGGAAGGAACCGCCGGGTCGACTCGATCCAACGTCTTCGTCGACTTTTTGGCGGGTTTTGGTCGACGAAGTCTGGTTCCCACGCTACAGGCTCATTGTGTTCCTCGTACATCGCGGGATCACTCGCCTGCATCTCGGGTTCCCATTCCTCGTAGGGTGAATTCGAATCGGTCCGCGTTTCGTCCCATTCCGACGCGCCACGAACTTGTTGCACATCGTCGGCCGCCGTGCGGATGAATGGTTCTCTCGGGTCACGAGGGTCATGCTCGGCGCGTACTCGCGGCATGGGTCGAGTGCGTCGCGTTGCGTCCCACAAACTCAACGGCGGAAACCCGGGGTACTCCGGCATCTGCCACAGGCCGGGGTCGATGTCGACTGGGTTGACGTCGATTTTTCCAAACTTCAGCGTCATGCCCATTCCCGCCTGCCGCCAGTCGAAATGAATCTTGTGAGGCAATGAGATTCCGGTTGCCGGATCACGGTGATAGTCATTCAATTCAGCCCGGGCGATGAGCCCCGTCTGCGCATCGTGCAATTCGTGGGCGACGATCAGCCCGCGGCAAGGGTCGACGACAATCACGCGCCGCACCGTGCGTCCGCCGGGCGAGAGCTGCTCTGTCACCAGGCTCACGAGCCCCGATTGACTCATGGGCTGGACAAACCAGTCATTTTCATCGAGAGGCACGACTCCAAGCGTCTCAATCAGCCATCCCGGATGAAACGGCAGGTTCGGCAGGTCATCGACCTGGTCGTGACGGGCGTGTAAGACGTGTTGCTGATAATTTCGCGACCAGTACCAAAACCTCTCGGAGTTCGAGCCGAAATCTGCTGTCTGACTTCCCAACAATTGGGCCACGAGGCGAAAATTTTTGGGTGATTCGACGGCGATGGTGCCGGAAAGCTTGAGCAATCCGGCCGCACCGCCGAGGTGGATGCGGACGCTGGTCGACTGCCAACCATGTACGCCGATGATGTTTTCATTTAGGTGTTTGATCAGTTGAGTCTTGGTGACGTCGGAGGGTAGGACGCATTTTTTCCGCCAACTCCAATTGCCGGCCGGAATGAGAGACCTTTGCGGAATCGACGCACATCCAGCCGTCAATACGATGACGAGCACCGGCAGTGCGCAGGGCAGCCCGCCCTCGAATCTGTGACGTTGATGTGTTGATGTCGGTGGCATCCGGTCGTCCCTATCGGGTCGTCAAAGTCGTACGTCGGCCGACGGGAGAGACATCGTCTCAGCCCCACTCGGTCGCAAGTTGGGTGTCCAGGTTTTGTTGCATCTGATCGATTTCATCGTCGGAGAAATGCTGATCGCGGACTTCGAACATCCCTTCCCCATGGCTCCCGGCCAACTGCAAGTATTCGATCTCTCCGTCGCGCCGCGAACCTTCGATACGCAGACGCCGTTTTTGTAGCAGCAGCAGCGACAGCACGTAGGCAAATTTTTCCTGGGCCGGGTTGGCGTCCTCGCACAGTTGCTCGAAGTATTGCATGAGCGCGTCGGGGTCGAGCGGTTTGGCTTTCTCCTGTTCGGGCTCCGGCACGATACACTGCCAGTGGCCGACTTCTCCGTCGGGCGGTCCGTTCCAACCTCCGGCCGAAAAATCGAGCCGCAAGTAGTGACCGTCCTGTTCCACAAGGGACGAAAAACACGGGCTGCCGGGGACCAATTCATCACCGGTGGCAGCACACGTTTTTCCGATCGGTTTGAGGCGATAATCCAACCTAATGCACCAGCAGAATTGCTGTTGAGGGTTCGAAGAAATGGCAACGCGCACCGGCATGATTCCGGCATAGAACGCGGGATCGTAGTCCAAGTTGCACAATCGGACAAGACGAGCCCGATGCGTTAAGGGGGGCAAGACAGGCTGATCTGATAGTCGGCTTGCAGGCCGTGAATCGTCAGCCAGTGTCGAAGAAACGACTGTTGCTGCCGCCTTCCTTGACGACGTTGATCCGTACCTGGGCGGCACATCGGGGGCACCAGGCGACATAAGCCTCGCCGGCAGCGTTGAGATAAGCCCGGACGTAGGTATTGCAGCATTTCATGTGCACGCCCAGAAACGGACGGTTCTGTTCGCCGGGTTGCTGTTGATCGGTCATCCGGGCGTCTCTGGCGGGCCCATTTCAAGGTCGCAGGACCACTACTGCGGCGCGCGAGCGGCGCGTACGTTCGAGCTGAATTCGAGCGTATTATGGCGAGACCCGGCGTGGGATCAATTGCAGTTTGGCGGCTGCCCGGTGGCCCGCCGGTGCGGGGCCGGACCGGCGTGGCCCATCGCGGCGTGCTACGCTGAGCTGCCAACGTTTCAGACGGGCCGACTGGTGGCAGTCACGATGCGATTCGCTGACACCCAATCATGGATGATCGCATCACGTGGCCTGTTTCAGGTTGCCTGCTTTGTGTATCCTCTTCTATTGGTTTTTTCGATGATCATCTCATCAAGCAGTGACGGGCCGAATTGAGGCAGCGGGAGTTTTTGGCGTTGGCGACTGGGAAGAACAAACCAAAGCGGAGCCGCGCCTCTCGCACTCGCGCGGCGCGGTTGCGCGACTGGACACGGCTGCCGGACGAAGAGTTGCTCGATCTGAGAATCTGCGACTTGAAGCTGAAGATCGAAGGCACCGAGCTCGAATCGCGAATCGAAAAACTGTCCCGCGAACTTAAATCGAAGTTGATCGGTTTCCGGCCGCATTGTTGGTTGTCAGAAGACTGGTTCTGCCCCGATGGTTTGCCCGGCTTTGCGATACCGTTTTATCTGGCGCACCCCAGGCTCAAGCGGCTCGAGAAAAAACAAATGCTCGAGGTCGAAGGCGGTACGCGCGAGTGGTGTCTAAAAATTCTGCGTCACGAAACGGGGCACGCCGTCGACAACGCTTTCGGTCTGCACCGCAAGCGGCAGTGGAGCAGGGTATTCGGCAAGTACTCGCAGCCCTATCCGGAATGTTACCAGCCGAAACCGTACAGCAAGAGTTACGTCTTGCACCTCGATCCATTCTACGCGCAAAGCCATCCGGCGGAAGATTTCGCCGAGACGTTCGCCATCTGGTTGAAGCCTCGCTCGGCTTGGCGAACGACATACACCGGATGGGCCGCGATAAAAAAACTCGAATACGTCGACAACCTGATGCAGGGATGCCGGAACGGGCGGGCCCGCGTTCGGTCGCGAGAACGCGTCGATCCGGTTCGAACGATTCGCAAGACGTTGCGAGAGCACTACGAAGAGAAACGCGCGCGCTACGGTCTGGACATGCCCGATGTTTACGATCGCGAGCTGCAACGACTGTTTGCCGATCCGTCTGAACACAACGGGCGCGTTTCGGCGGCGAGTTTCGTGCGACGTCATCGAGTCGAATTCAGGCGGGTCATCTCGCGCTGGACGGGGCAGTACCAGTACACGATCGACCAACTCCTGGGAGACATGATTAACCGCTGCCGGGAGCTCAACCTGCGCTTAGATCGTCCGGAGGATGAGGTGGTTCGTGATGCCATCGTCATGATCACCGCACAGGTCATGCACTCTCTGCACGAGGGTCATCACAGGTTCGCGTTATGAAAAGCTTGCGCGTTCTCGTGCTCATGCATGAGGATCTCATTCCACCGCAAAGCCTGGACGGCTACACCGAAGAGGAGATTCTCGACTGGAAGACTGAGTTCGACGTGCTCGGAACCCTTCGAGACATGGGTCACGACGCGATTCCGCTGGGCGTGAGCGACGACTTGGGCTTGATTCGTAGGTCGATTCTCGATGAACAGCCCGACGTCGTCTTCAATCTGCTCGAAGAGTTTCATAGCGTTGCTCATTACGACCAGAACGTCGTCGGCTACCTCGAATTGATGCGTCAGCCTTATACCGGCTGCAACCCGCGAGGTTTGATGTTGGCTCACGATAAGCCTCTCAGCAAGAAAATCCTCACGTATCATCGCATCCCCACGCCCCACTTTGCCGTCTACGCATTGGGGCGCGCGGTCAAGCCGTTGCGGCGGTTGAAGTATCCGCTGCTCGTCAAGTCGACGATGGAAGAGGCTTCGTTCGGAATCTCGCAAGCATCGATCGTGAGTTCCGACGCCAAGCTCAAAGATCGCGTCGAGTTCGTGCACGAACAGGTCAAGACCGATGCGCTGGTGGAAGAGTACATCGAGGGGCGCGAGTTCTACGTGGGCGTCATGGGCAATCACCGTTTGCAGACGTTTCCCGTGTGGGAAATGTTGTTCAAAAACATGCCCGACGACCTGGCGAAGATCGCCACGCGAAAAGTGAAGTGGAGCCCCGACTACCAGAAGAAGCACGGCATCACCACGCTCGCCGCCAGCGACCTGCCCGATGATCTCGTCCGCCAGCTCGATCGGCTCAGCAAACGCATCTACCGCGCGCTGACGTTAAGCGGCTATGCCCGAATGGACTTCCGCATGCGCGAAGACGGCAGCATCTTCGTGCTCGAAGCCAACCCCAACCCCAACCTGTCGTACGGAGAAGACTTCTCCGAATCGGCCGAAGTCGTCGGCATCTCGTATGAGGACCTGCTGCAACGTATCTTGAACCTCGGCTTACGCTACGAGGCGGCTTGGAAGGGGTAGGTGCGACCATAAGTCGCCGCGTGCGCGACGCGCTACCAGCAGAGTTTCGTATTGCGCGTTGCTGCACTTTCTTCTTGCCATCAAGACGCCGGCATCAGATAATCCGCGCAGAGGTTTCTTGCCGACGAACCCCCGCTGGACGATCGCATGAGTACCAAACCGACCCGCAAAAGACGGATTCCTACCCCTCTTGTGGTCATGGCTCCGGTTGTGTTTGTCATCGTGTATGTGCTCAGCCTCGGGCCCTTATTTTGGATGGCGACACATGGCCGCGTTTCCATTCGAACACTCCAACTTGTGCAAGTTCTTTTCGTGCCCCTGGCCTGGCTTGGCGACAAGATCCCGTGGGTGGAATACTTTCTTGACTGGTACATGAGGTTGTGGGCTCCTTCTTGAGTCCAAGCCATGTTTTCAGTTGACCACCCTTCCGCACCCCACGAGACCGGCTCCCGATCGCTCCTTTTTCGGCCTCGAATTTCGCCAATTAGCTGGGTTTCGGGGGATACGGGTGGCGCTCGATTCGGGGTTTTCCGTGCGTTCGATTCGACAGTGTTCGTGTATTTTCGGGCACGCCTTCCGGCGTTGCTGGTCGGTTTGTGGTGCGAAAACTGGTGCGGGATGAAATTGGAATAATTTGCCTAGTTTGCGTAACCATGCTTGACGTCGTTGTTTTTGCGTGACCATACTTACAGTCGTTGAAGGCGTCACGGCACCGATGCCTTCTGCTTTCCTCGCTTGCTCAATTGGTGTCTGTTCTTTTTCGCTCGTCATGATTTGGTAATCCCACAACGGTCGCTTAAATTGGAGGGCTGGAAAGTGTTACGAACTGCTTGTCTTGCCACAGCGGCACTGCTGTTTCTCACGAACACGAATTCGGCTTCGGCGCATTTGTGGCACATCGGCTGGGATGCTCACCTCGACGGTAGTGCCACGTTCTACGGTGTGTCGTACCACAGCTTGTCTGCTGTTCCTGACACTTTCCCAGGTAGTGGAATCCTCTTGAATGGTACATACTTCGATTGGGACACAGGAACCGCGACCGCGCTCAGCGGAGCTTTCGGTCCTTTCCCGGGCACAGACGCGACTTGGGACGCGCTTCCGCTCGATGGTAATTCCGACTGGCCGTTCAGCACGAGCGACACTTGGTTCAAATACGCCAGCGTGCATATTAGCGCCGCCGCCCTATCGGGGGCTGGCGTGACACCTTTCAGTGTCTTCACATGGGATGGCCTTTCCCCCTTCATCGACTGGGAAGGTGCTGGCATACCGGCCAGTGCCGTCTTCACCACGGGCTTCGTCCCCGAACCATCGAGCTTTGCGCTACTCGGTCTCGGCGCTCTCGGCCTAATCGCGTACCGCCGCAAACGCAGAGGACGGGCTGCTTAACGATCCAAGTCGTCAAAGAACTCACACCCGCCGGTTACCCCGGCGGGTTTTTTATGCGCTCATTGATATTCGGCCGCACACGTGATCCGCCGTAGCGTTCGGATGGTTGCCCATGATATATTTGCCGTCCGAAATTTGGACGCGTCAGCGGATCGGTGTGAATCTCCCGGCGTGCGGTCCCTCACTTTTTGCTTGTCTTCGCAGAACGAAAGCCGAATAATCCGGGCAGCCTTTTGTCACGAATGACGAGGCGGTTCTTTTCTCGCGACATCGTGTCAGACAGAGCGCTGTGGGCGAACAAGTATGTGGCAGGCCAAAGTCGATTCACTTAATGAGGGTCGCGTTCAGAAGTTCGGCGTCGTTCGGCATGATGCACCGGTTCCGTTTGCTGAAGTTCTGAAACTCTGGCGCACCGATGCAAGTTTTCGGTCCTTCTTCATTGGCCTGCTTGCCAATTCCAAGTTCTCCGCCTTCCGCTGGGAAACACCGCCGATAAGCCGTGCGACTGCTGGCCGTGATTTTGAGTTTGTCCTCTTAAATAGTCCTGCACTCGACCGCCCCGTCGATCCAACCGCGTTTTCGACCCATTTCGATTCGAACAACTCAAACAATGTAGTCACGTTTCCCAGTTTGGGCGGTGATGCATTCATGGTTGTGCCGTGTCCCGTGACTCCAAAATCGGCGTATGGGCATCTGGCGTCGTTCGTTCGTAATGCGCCCGAGCCACAAAACCACAAACTGTGGCACGCAGTTGGCGACGCGATGGAGCGGCGGCTCGGCGCGGAACCTATCTGGTTAAGCACCGCCGGAATGGGTGTGTCGTGGGTGCATGTTCGACTCGACTCTCGTCCCAAGTATTACGGGTTCAAGCCATACAAGCAGACCGGATGAATTGGAGTGTTGATGAATCCGCCGGATAGACATCGATCGCGCGCGGCAGCCACAAACGTCGATCTGCCAACGCTCAAACGCATATTTGAAACAGATGGCGCAGACGCTGTTCGAGCCGACGACTGAAATGCCGCCAGTAGCCGATGCGTTTCTTCTTGCCATCGGATTGTCAACGTCAGATAATTTGAGCAGATGTTTGTCGCGTACGAAACGTGTGGTTCTTTCTTCGCGACATCTTGTTGGACAGAACCTCGTTGTGCGAACCTAGCATGCTCTGATGTCAACCGAATTCACCTCTTACGCCCACCAAGACCTTCCGCTGAAGAAGATCAAGAAGTACGCGGCTCAATATGTTGGCGTGAACATGGCCGAACTTATCGGTGCCGACGAGGATAACTTCCCATTTGTCATCCGGAATAGTGACACCGACTACAGTGTCATGTTCTCGAACAAGTACAAGGGAATGATGGTTCATCTGGATGACGACAGCGTTCGCGCATATGCGACTGTACAATACCTCATCGTTGAGCACGCCTATCCGTCTTTCGATTCGATCGCTGATGCGGAGGCTTACGCTGTTGCTCATCATTGGCCGCGCAAACCGCCCCCTGACGCATAGCGTTTTTTCTTGGGGCCGGTTCGCACAACATGGCGCATCAACAAGGCCGCTGCGCGGATGCCTTTGGTGTGGCTCAAGCGGCGTTCTCGTTATAGAATTAACTGGTGCGGCGGCGGCCGCGCGAATCTGACTGGCTCCCCGAGTGAATTCCCTTGCGACAATACTCCTACGTCGGTCCAACTTCGATTCGTGACTCCGCTCTCGCATTGCCACCCGGTGCGACGATCCACTCAGCTTCTGATCTTTCGAATTGGCTCGCCGCTGAATCTGCGGATGCCGAGTCTGATAGAAGCATTACCGCAACGTTCGTTATCGACTCTGACGGCGTTTTGCGTTTGGCCCCCCGCCGATCAGAACACGTCGCGTGTGCTGCGGGCGGCCCGGTTCTGTCTGCCGGTGAAATCACGTTTTCTGCTAAGGGAAACGTCGCCGAAATCTCCAACCATTCCACAGGTTTCTGCCCCGAACCCGAATCGTGGCCGCATGTCGCGGCTGCGCTGGATCGCATTCCGGCTGCGCATCCGGGCGCTTTCACGACATCGGTTGTATTTCGACTCTGCCCAAATTGCGACGAACGCAACATTGTCAAGGACGGATGGTTTGTCTGTGATTTATGCAGTGCCGATCTTCCGGCGGATTGGAACTTTCCGCCTGCGTAGAGACGCCCAACTGGGCACGGCCACAGAGTGGAGTCACCTTCGACGTGTCGCGACGCTCGGTGGCATTGTTACAATATCCAACGATTCATCCTGTATTCCTTTAGCACGGGCGGCGACGGGCGCACGACCCGTTGGACGATCGCATGATTACCGAGCCGACCCGCAAAAGACGACATCCTCTCCCGCTTGTATTCGTGACTCCGGTTGTGCTTGTCATCTTATATGTGCTCAGCGTCGGACCCATAAGCTGGATGATTTGGAAAGGCCATATTTCCATTCAAACACGCCAATTCCTGCCCGTTCTTTACGCACCGCTCTTTTGGGCTTGCGAACACGTCCCGTGGGTGGCCAACGTCTTCGACTGGTACAATTCACTGTGGATTCCGTCTTGAATCTTGGTGAAGACTTCTGCTCAAGACATTTCCGCGCCCTACGACACCGGCCAAGTCGCGAAGGCGTTTCGTACCGACGAACGCCCCATTGGACGAGTGATGACTACCGAACGCATCCACAAAAGGCGACTTCCTGTCTCGCTCGCCATCGCGACTCCGATGGTATTGGTGATCGTGTATGTGATCAGCATCGGGCCTGTGGTCTGGCTGTGGGCGAACGGTCATATTTCCGTTCAAGCCATAACAATGTTTGCCGAAGTTTTGTACGCGCCCTTAGGCTGGATTTGCGAAAACATCCCGTGGGCGGACGACTTTGTTGAATGGTACATCAATTTGTGGATTTTGTAACGAGCCTGAGCCATGACTTCAGGTGGTCACATTTCAGCACTCCCACGAGACCGGCTCCCAATCGCCCCGCCGCCCGCAGGTCGCATTATTCTTGCCATCAGAACGTAAAAGCCGGATGATCTGGGTAGTGTCTCGTCTCGCATGGGAAGTCTGACCCTTGCCTCGCGACAACTTGTCAGCCAGTCCTCTGATGGGCAACCTACCGTGACCTTGATGACACAGGTAATCGTCACGCTCGCGACGGCTTGGGTCACCACGACCCTATTCGTTTACATGGAGCTTCGTGCGCCTGATCCGGACAACAGCCTGGGACACCAAGGCGGAAACGTTGCGATAGTGACCGGGTCGATTCTGGCTGCCCTACTTTACACGCCTGTGCTGGCGTTCTTTGTCTGGGACTTCTCGTGGTGGCTGGCGATACTCGTAACTCCATCGGCCTTTGTTACTGGAACGGCCGGATTCGTTTTGGCGCTTCCGCTGCTTACCGTCGTTGAGCGCGTTTTTTCTAACCACGGCGATAACTAAGGTGCCCCTCGCCCCGTTTTCGGCCTCGCGTTTCAGCAATCGTTTGGTGTTTCGCGAGTTAAGGGTGGCGCTCACTCTTGCCGATTGCTACCGGCATTCAGTTGTGCGTTGACTCGCGTTTCTCTTGCCATCTGGGGACCAAGTCCGGATAATCCGAGCAGTGTGTTGTCGTGTATGAAAAGCATGATTCCTTCGTCGCGACAACGTGTCAGCCAGACCCCGTTGGACGTGCGCATGTCGCTAATGAATGGAGCCCACAAGTGAAATCTCAAAACGTTTTCTCTCGGAACGACATGCTTTTGTACTGCCTTTGCATCCTGCTCTGCATTGCGATTTACCGGATGTTTTTCCTCGTGCCGTCTCCCATAAGCACGTGAGTGTTTATCCACTAGAAGTGGTGTGCGACGACAAATCATCACCTAAAGGTTTGCTCATGACCAACGCACCAACCCGAAGATTGAGCATCGGCAATCCGTTTCGGTTGGTTCTGATCGGCATGCTGCTCGGCTTAGTGCCGGTGATGTCGTCAAGTTGGAATCGGTGGCAGAGTAGGCAGAAACTGATCGCCGAGATAGAGGCGATGGGTGGTCAGGTTGCAGTTGTGCGTGGAGGCCCTGCCTGGCTGAATTCGTTGGTGGGCAACGGGTTGCCCGTCGAACACTGCATCGTCTATCTCAACGATCGTCAGGAGGTTGGAAACGGGTGGCTGCAACATCTGACTCAATTTCGGGATTGTGACACACTGTTTCTTGCTCGAACACAGATCACGGATAAGGGATTGGGCCAGCTTGAGTACCTGAAAAAACTCAAGGGGCTGCAACTCGAAAGCACGAACATCACAGATCACGGGCTTCACCACCTGGAGAACATGATCGGTCTCGAATGGCTGGCCCTAACGGACACTAAAATCACGGACGAGGGCGTGGCAAGACTTCGCACGGCGCTGCCGAATTGCAGAATCAAGTATTAGGGTAGTCGTTACCGCTCTGCCTCGACGTTGCTGCTGCTCGATCTACGGTCCAGACATGGAGTAGCGAAAACCCGCCAACACGGCATCGGCCGCAGGGTGGAGTCACGTTCGGCAAAGCATTCCACGGGCGAAGAGCCGCGCAGCGATTCAAGTCTTGAAAGAATTCACACCCGCTGATCATTCCTGGCGGGTGTTTTCGTGCGCCGGCCGAGATCCGGCCTCCTGCGCGCCTCCCTACGGCGTTCGAATGACTCGGCGCGATAAATGTGTCGCTCGGCTCTCCTTGCTCGGAATCCCTGGCGCGTGGCATGGGGAGCCCACCGTGGGATTCTCTACGTGCGCGGTCCGATTATGACGGCCTGACATTCGCTGTTCTGTAGGAACTTGGGAATTAGATGAACATTTCAAGTGCAATGCGTCATGTGGTGAATTTACATGGAATAAACAACGTCAATGAAACGCAGGTAATGGGTGGCGGGACAAAAGACGCCCTGCGGCCTTTATACCTATTCTTCAGCGAAGCTTAGGGGAAGCACCGATGGTTCGATTCGGAATGACAACCGTGATGTTGGCGACGGCCGCAGTGAGCCTGCTGGGATTGAGCAATTCGGCATTGGCGGCCGACGACGTGGAAGTCACAGCCGCCGACGGTCTGGTGGTCATCAATGGTACGGTCGGCAATGTCAAGGTTTTCGACGGAGGTCGGGTCCTTATCGACGGAGCGAGGGTCGAAGGCGATGTTAAAGCCGACGGTGCCTATCGCGTCGAGATTCGTTTTCGAACGATCGTTGAAGGGGACGTTAAGATCAAAGACACAACGCTTATTCGCGTGGTCGACTCGTTTATCGAGGGCGACGTCAAGATCAAGGAAAACGATACCGGCGACGTGCCGATCAACATTAACCGTAACGAGATTGAAGGCGACGTGAAGGTAAAAGAGAACACGTCGAGTGAAATCCGCATCAAGAACAACGAGATCGAAGGCGACCTGAAAGCCGAGGATAACGACGCCGAGATGGTCGTCGGTAAGAATATCGTCGAAGGCGACATCGACATCGATGAAGACGAAGATGAAGACGAAGATGATGACGACGAAGATGACGACGACGAAGATGACGACGACGATGACGACGAAGACGAAGACGAAGACGATTAAGTCCTTGGGCTAGGTCGTGTTGACGTTCATATTTCAGTTCCAATTCAACGAACATCGCTTGACAACTAGCAATTCGAGATGTGTTTCAAGGATGAGATGGAAAGAAGATTTGAAGAACCGATGACTAGAACCGCACCTCGATTAGCCGTAATTCCCCGGCGAGGCGCTATGGTTGTGGAGATGGCCTTTGCCGTTCCGCTGTTTTTCCTGTTCGTCTTTGGATTAATGGAATTCTCCCGAATGGTCATGGTCAAACAGGCCCTGACCGACGCTGCTCGGGCGTCGAGTCGCAAGGCAGCCCTTGCTACGACCAACGTCGACACGGACGCTGAGAAGGTGGCCAGAAACTATTTAAAGACCGTCACGGCACACTCGGACGACACTTACAAGTGCCGCGTGAAAATCAGCCCGACTGTCCTCAAAGACATGGCCTCGGGCACGGAAATCACGACGACCGTCGAAGTCGATTACTCAGACGTGTCGTGGATTGCGCCGAGCTTCCTGAAAAGTGTGGTGATACGCGCACAATCAACCTATCGGCGCGAGTAGGCTACATGAAGTAGCGTCAAAACCCTCTGTCGCCAAATCAACCCCCTTGTTTTCCAGGCTGAGATTTGTCCACAACCGGGTTTTGACGTGGCTTCATCGCAGTGCGTTTTCGAACGAGTGTCCTTCAAATGATGTCAACACAAAAGCAACCCGCAGCGATTCGCCGTGTTGACCGTCGTGGCGCAGCCTTAGTCGAATTGGCAATCGTTTTGCCCGTGTTGATTCTGCTCGTAGCGGGGGCAATTGACGTCGGCCAATTCATCAATGTTGCTCAGGTCGTCAATGAAGCGTCACGCGTGGGAGCACGGCGAGCAACACGCAACACGCTGAAGAATGTGTCTGAAGTCAAAACAGCTGTACAAGACCACGTCCACGACGCATTTCCAAATGTGCCCACTAGTACGCTGGACGCTGCCTTAGCGGTGGATATTCGCAACGGTTCGGGTGCGGCCCCAACGGGCGGAGATATTACAACGATTGGCTCCGGGTCTTCCGTCTCGGTTCAGGTTGCGTTTGAGTACGACGCCGTTCGCTGGGTGGCCTTATTCACCGGTCTCAAAGGCATGTCGACACAAACGACGACTGTGATGCGACGAGAGTGATCAGAATCAAGTCCCATTGATTGGCGATCGTCGTTGCACCAGCAAAGGGGGGGAGATTGATGAAGACAAAATCCACGTCGAAAAACAGTTCCATGCGACAAACAGTGAATCGAAAAGGGGCGATCGCCGTGATGGCGGCCATTTTAATGGTTCCCCTGCTTGGCATGGTGGCATTCGCCGTCGACTACGGATACCTCCTTAAGAAACGCGCCGATCTTCAGCGAGCGGCCGACTCGGCTGCATTGGCAGCCGTTCGCGACCTTGTGCCAACAGACGATGGCAGCCAAGACATCGCGGCAGTTCACGCTGTTGTCAAACAATATGCCGCGTCAAACGTCAAAGACGTTTCCGGATTCACCGTTCTCGATTCTGACATAGAAATCGGAAGATATGACCCGGCGACGGTCTATACGAACTTTACGATTCTGAATTCAGGAACGTCTGATACCGTCCGCGTGACCTTGCGTCGCGATTCGAAGGCCAATTCTCCCGTTCCGCTCTTCTTCGCGCGAATTTTCGGCATCGTTGACTCGGATGTTCGTGCGACCGCGACGGCCGTGTTACAGAAGGGGAGCATTCTCGAACCCGGTGTCGGTATACTGCCCTTTAGCATTCCCAAAGCCGACTGGGATGCGACAAGCCGCGGCGATATTTGGACCGTCTATGGCGACGGCCGCATAGAGGATGATTTCGGTGACACGATCCCGGGAAACTGGGGGACGACCGATATCGGCTTTAGAAACAACAGCACGTCAGATATCAGCGATCAAATTCTGAACGGCCTGCGGCAGACGGACCTCGACGCGCTTCACGCCGACGGCCGCATTCCGACGAATACCCACATCGACGGCTCCAAGCCGTGCAATGTCAACGGCGACCCGGGGCTTTCAACGGGAATGAAAGCGGCCGTCCGGGCGGTCCATGGTCATACAAAACTCATTCCCATCTATGACACCGTTGCCACGCACGGAGCCAACATCGAGTTCCACGTTGTCGGTTGGGCCGTATGTCGAGTCATCGATTCCAATTGGAACGGTGCGAAAAACACGTACGTAAAAGTGAAGAAATCGCATGCGTACGACGGATTCCTCAGACCGCAGGCAGACTTAGGCGACACGACCAAGGTCATCGATGGCGCGTTCACTTCCGCCGTTCTCGTGGAATGAATGGGGACCGGAACCCGCCCTCACACGACGGCCGCCGTTTCGTCCGGCGCAGCATTCCGCAGGCGAAAAGCCGCATAGCGATTCAAGTTGTGAATGAACTCACGCCCGCCGGTCATTCCCGGTGGGTGTTTTTGTGCGCTGGCCGACAGGCGCCGAGCGGGGCCACCGATCGTTCAACGTCAAGCCGGGACTGCGCGGAGCACTCGTCTTTCAGATGTCGTCGCGTCGGCTGCATCTAGGCATCGATTTCCTCGCTCTCCCCCTCCTCGCTCCGCCTCTCAAACTTCGGCCCTCCGAAAGTATTTTCAAATAATTTTCGGAATCTGGCGAAAAACAGTGAACTTTCCCACACGAAAACGGGTTCTACGTACATTAATTATGCAAGACCGTTTGTGCCGTTCTACGGTCCGGTCATCGACCGGCCCAATAGATGCGACTCACCCGTCAATCGACGCGTTTTTGAACACCGGGCGACATCTTCCTGACGTCGCACGTGCGCGAATTCGAACCGCCAGGGAGTGACAGTGACGTCCGGCAGTTTCGACATCTCGAACATCGAACACCTTGCGGCCAACGGGTTTTCGCTGCTCGTAGATAGCACAGTTCGGGGCTCGCTGCTCTTAGCGGTTGTGGCCTTAATCGCGGCTTACTTGTCGCGCCGGTCGGCCTCAGCGCGACACTTGGCATGGGCGCTGGGAGTGGCCGGACTGTTGGTTCTGCCGCTGTTGGTGCGAACGCTGCCAACCTGGGGCGTGCTACCGGCTTGGTCTGTTTCCATCGGATCGACGGCCGAGCAATCGGCGATTCCGGGCATCGCCTCGAGTGACCTCTCGCTGTTCGGGCAGATATCGGCGAACTGGCATGTGTGGATCATGGGGGCATGGCTGGCGGGAGCCGTCTATCGTTTTCTGTGCCTGGCAGCCGCTCAGTGGAAGTTGCGAGCCCTTACGGTGCGCTGTGATCCGGCGAGCCGAGGTCGGCTGGCGCTGGAAACGCTTCGCCTGCTCGTTCGGCTGGGCATTACGCGGACGGTGGAACTGCTGCAAGGCCCTGCTGGAGCCACGCCGATGACTTGGGGCGTCGTTCGGGTGAAACTGCTGCTCCCGGAAGACTCCCACGAGTGGCCCGAGGGCCGCCTGCGGTCGGTCTTGATGCACGAAATCGCACACATCGAACGCTGGGACTGCCTCACTCAATTCGTGGCGAACGTCGCTTGTGCGGTGTTCTGGTTCAATCCGCTTGTGTGGCTGGCCGTGCGGAAAATGCGGCACGAGCGGGAGGCGGCTTGCGATGACCGCGTGTTGCTGACGGGAACGTCCGCCCCCGACTACGCCGAGCATCTGCTGGAAATCTCCCGCGGCATGCAGCCGTCTACGGTCGCACTGGCCGCAACAGGGGGCGCGGATCGGCCTTCCCATCTCGCCCAACGCGTCGAGGCGATTCTCGACGACCGCCGCAGCCGCCAACCGGTGACTCGCGGGGGGCTCATGGCGTCGGTCGTCGTGCTCTCGCTGTTTGTCACGCTGTTGGCAATGGTCGGCGTTTCCGACGGCCCTTCATCCGATTTCGCCGTCTATCGACCTGCTACGATGCAACCTCCCGCATCCTGAGGCACGAGTTGACGCCGGTTCGCCGTGTCCGATATAAAGCGTCTACCAAATTAGCCGGCCGCGTGCGAGTTCGCCTTTCGTATCGGTGAAATCGAGCGGTCCGACTCAACGGGACACTCAAAGAATGACTCAGGTAAACGGCGGCACGATCCAGGTTCAACTTCCCGACGGCTCAATAAAGGAATCGCCCCCGACAGCCACGGCGCTCGACGTTGCCGAAGAGATCGGGGCGCGGTTGGCGGCCGCTGTTGTGGCGGCCGAGATCGACGGCACGATCGTCGATGCCAACCGGCCGCTCGCTGAAATCACCGAAGCCCGGCCGATTCCGCTCAAGCTGCTGACGGACCGCGATGCGGATGCGTTGGGCGTGCTCCGTCATTCCTGCGCCCACGTGATGGCGCGAGCCGTCATGCGTCTGTATCCCGGCGTCGGTCTGGCGTTCGGACCGACGGTGACCAACGGCTACTATTACGATTTCGATTTAGAACAACCGATCAGCGAAGACGACTTTTCGCGGATCGAAGCGGAAATGACGAAGATCGTCAAGGAAGCCGAGCCGTTCGAACGGTTTTCGCTCGACCGCGACGAGGCGGTCAAGTTTTGTTCCGATCTGGATCAGGAATTGAAGGTCGAACATATCCAGACGGGTCTCGCCGATCATGCATCGTTGGGTTTCTATCGTCAGGGTGAGTTCGTCGATCTTTGCCGTGGCCCGCACATTCCCCACGCGGGAAAGATCAAGGCATTCAAGCTGCTCTCGGTCGCCGGTTCTCTTTGGAAAGGTACGGCCGACGGCAAGCCTTTGCAGCGATTGTACGGGACGGCTTTTTTCAGCAAGAAGGATCTCAAAAAGTATCTCGAACAAGTGGAGGAAGCCAAGCGGCGCGATCACCGCGTGCTGGGGAAGAAGCTGCAACTATTTCAAATCAACCCAGACGTCGGGCAGGGGCTGTGCCTGTGGCTGCCCAAAGGCGCGACGGTCCGTGGCATTCTCGAAGAGTTCATTCGCAGAGAATTGATCGAGCGAGGGTACGACCCGGTCTACACGCCTCACATCGGCAGCGTGGAAATGTATCAGACGAGCGGTCATTTCCCATACTATCGCGATTCACAGTTTGAGCCGATCTTTGGGCATCCCGCCGGCCAACTTGTCGATCATTGGGTACAGCAAATCCGTGAGAAGAACCTGTCGGCCGAGCATGAGCAGCATTTCTGCGAAACGGCGCGTGATCTCGATGCCGGCCTCGATGGATACAAGCCAAATCTTTCGGACGAGGAGAAGATCAACGTTCTCGAAAGTTGGGAACGCCAGCAGGAACGCTTTCTGCTCAAGCCGATGAATTGCCCGCATCATGTGGAAATCTACAAATCGAGTCCGCGCAGTTACCGCGACTTGCCTTTGAGGCTGTTCGAATTCGGCACGGTTTATCGGCACGAGCAGACGGGCGAACTCAACGGCATGCTTCGCGTACGCGGGTTGACTCAAGACGATGCCCACATTTTCTGTACGCCGGAGCAGGTCGAGACCGAGTTTCGCTCGACGTTGGAATTAACTCAGTTCGTGCTCAAGAGCGTGGGGCTGAACGACTACCGCGTTCAACTGTCGTTGCGCGATCCGAACAGTGACAAGTACGTCGGCAGCAGCGAGGTCTGGCAGCAGGCCGAGAGCGCGCTGCATAAAGTATTGGCGGAATCGGGACTAAAATTCTCCGCCGTCGAAGGTGAGGCCGCCTTCTACGGACCCAAGGCCGATTTCATGGTGCGGGATTGCCTCGGGCGCGAATGGCAGTTGGGCACGGTTCAGCTCGACTACAATCTTCCGGAGCGCTTCGAGTTGGAATACGTCGCAGCGGACAATCGAGGGCACCGCCCCGTGATGATTCACCGGGCTCCGTTTGGGTCGATGGAACGGTTCTGCGGAATGTTGATTGAACATTTCGCCGGCGCGTTTCCGCTTTGGATGGCGCCCGAGCAACTCCGCGTATTGCCTTTGAGCGAGAAGTCGGATGAATACGCGAAGCAAGTCGAGCAGCGATTCCGCGAGAGCGGCTTTCGCGTGGCGACCGATCTCCATCAATCGAAACTGCAAGCGAAGATCCGCGAAGCACAGCTCGAATTGATTCCGTACATGCTCGTCGTCGGCCCCAAAGAGGCGGAAAACGACGCCGTATCGGTCCGCGACCGCATCGACGGTGACCTCGGGCAGATGTCGATTGACGCCGCCATCGCGAAGTTTCGCGAAGAAGTCGACAGTCGGCAAATTCGGCAAGTCGCCGAGCTTTCATTCTCGGGTTATGAGAGTGACGGCGGTTCCGAAAACGAGTACTAGATCCCGTTCGGGATAACTGTGGCGGCTATCGGACGATTTTTGGTCTTTGAATACCGACTCTACGCCGCCAGAACCCGCTACACTTATGTCGAATGCGCTCGAGATTTCGTCCTGAAACCCTCTGTTGGCTCAGGCTGTCTGGTGTCGACTTCGCCCACAACCGGGTTTCCAGATGGATTCGAAAACTCCGGTGGCCGGCGGTCGCCCCGTGAGGCTGTGTCGGTCGCTGCTCGGAGATCTGTGGAGCGTCTTGGCTTGACGTCGTCGGCCGGCAATTGGGCTGCCGCGTGCGTTCTCCTTCCGGTCGGGCTTCCGGTATTCCACTGTCCGGTATTGGTGACACGCGCGTGGCCACCTCATGTTACGGCCGGGTGAGCCGTGAAGCGTCTGACTTCCGGTTGATTGCAAATCGTCCCTTCTGGGATACACTCTATA
>Ga0315336_1001341_pt1 | contig 49262 bp, 40 predicted proteins | sample ASW5metaG_FD_204512 | JGI IMG/M metagenome (GOLD analysis project Ga0315336, IMG submission 204512) | Ammonia-oxidizing marine archaeal communities from Monterey Bay, California, United States - ASW #5 | ecosystem: Environmental > Aquatic > Marine > Intertidal zone | place: USA: California...
CGGTTGGAGAGGTACCGCGTAATAGATGTGTGCGTTTCGCTTTTGTCTTCCTCAATACGTTCTAGACGGATTTTCAACACGTCACCGTAGGCTTGGCTTGCGGCAAATCTATATGACGTTTCTTCTAAACACTGGTCAGTTCGAACGGAAAGGTCATGCAACCTTTGCAACATCGCTTGGTTGCCTTCAATTGCTGCTATCGAGCCGATACCCTTTGTAAGATCATTTAGCTCGCGCTCAAGTGAACCAATAGTTTTTGATTGTGCGCGTGCATCAAACAACCCAAGTAAAGCTGCAGAACGATAGGTGTTAATCTCCAACAGTCGCCGCACAAGCACACCAAGTTTCGTATCGCTTAGACCTGATGCTGCGACCTCAAACCTAGTGAACCCATTCTTATCAGTTTGGAAGTCAGTGCCAATCTGTGCCTTGCCCTTTCCTACCCGTGTCAAACACATGCTTTTTGGCTCAAATCCCTGCAGCGCTGAAGCGCTGATTTCATCTGCGTGAATAAGATCCACACGCGATGCAGATAGAATTGGATATTGTTTAAGCACCTCAAGGCCAATTCCATTTGGATGGGCAATCTGATCAGCAATCGGCGCGTGCCAAGTTAGGGTCAAAAACTCGGTATGCATTTCCCATGTGACCAGACGTTCCTCAGTTTGAAACGAAAACTGACGCCAACCGGCATTCGGCGATTGCTCTAATTCCTGCTCCGACCATGTGACAAGCTCACTGGAGACCTCTGCCATTTGATTGTTTTGGCTATCAATCCAAAACACAATGCGCCGCACACGCGTGGACGCTGAAAGCGGCTGCACTAGGCGCGCATGTAATTCGTTTTGAATTTCACTCCGCATTTCATGATCATTAAAATCGGCAAGACTAAATCCATGATCAGTCAGTGTATGATTGAATTGCTTTGTCACACTATCACCCCACATTGTTGGGTTAAAAGTGCGCGGCCTCCCGAGATTGGACAAGCGCACATTATGCAAATGCGACATGCAAAAAACGCAAGTCCTAGACTTGGTGTGAATTGTCAGATCTAGCGAAGCTCTATAGACAAAAAGAACAACCAAAAGTCATGAGGCAATAATGGGCGCTTTCCAGCAAAAAGTTATCGATGCACGCAAAGCTATGGCCAACATTCTGCCGCCCACACCTTGTCAGCAGAATGTGTATCTGTCTCAAAAGTACGATGCGAATATCTATTTGAAGCGCGAAGACCTGACACCTGTTCGCTCATACAAGTTGCGCGGCGCCTACAATTTCATTTCCAAAGCTCTTAAAGACCAAAATCGGTCTGGCGCAGACTTCGTTTGTGCATCAGCAGGAAACCATGCTCAGGGCTTTGCGTTCTGTTGCGCACACTTTGGCGTAAAAGGCACCATCTTCATGCCGGTGACTACACCGCAGCAAAAGATCGACAAGACCAGGGTTTTTGGCGGCGAGTTCATCGAGATCAAACTGATCGGCGACATTTTTGATCAATGTTACGCAGCTGCTTTGACCTTTGCTGACCAACAAAGCGCATTGATGGTGCCCCCGTTTGACCATGAAGATATTGTTGAAGGCCAAGCGACAATCGCTGATGAAATCCTAGAGCAATTGGAAGGCGAAAAGGTCGACTTGCTCATCATGCCCGTAGGCGGCGGCGGCTTATCCGCTGGGGTCAGCAAGTACCTAAAAGAAGTGTCTCCTGACACTAAGATACTGTTGGTTGAACCAGCAGGTGCTCCAAGCTTAAAAACCAGCCTTGAAAAAGGCGAGCGGGTTAAACTCGACGCAATTGACAACTTCGTGGATGGTGCTGCCGTTGCGCAAGTCGGGGCGCTAAATTTTGAAATGCTCAAACACCTTTTACCCGAGACCGTGCAACTGGTTCCTGAAAACCGTCTGTGCCAAACCATTGTAACAATGCTGAATATTGAGGGTATGGTACTGGAACCTGCGGGTGCATTGTCAATTGACGTGTTGTCCGCGCTGCCGGAAGAAACGCTGGTCGGCAAGAACGTGGTTTGCGTCACATCTGGTGGTAACTTTGACTTTGAACGTCTGCCCGAAGTGAAAGAGAAAGCCCTTAAATACTCTGGCCTCAAAAAGTATTTCATCTTGCGCATGCCTCAACGACCTGGCGCACTGAAAGACTTCCTGAACATGCTTGGTCCTAACGACGATATTGCTCGTTTTGAGTACTTAAAAAAATCAGCGCGTAACTTTGGTACTGTGTTGATGGGTATTGAAACGAACGACCCTGCCAACTTCGATATTCTCAAGCAAAAACTTGTTGAAGGTGACTTTGGCTATCAAGACATTACGGAGAACGATTTGCTCTCTAGTTTGATCGTCTAACAACACAGAAATTGACAAATTGAATTTGTGCTGCATGTTTGCCAACATGAGCAGTACAACCACCGACCGTCAAAATTCACTTCCTCGGATCTTCTATCCCGCCGGCATTGCTGTGCTTATTCTTACAGGTTTTTTGGTCCTGTTCTTTGCTTCGCTTAGCGTGTTCAAGGCTGTCGAGTTGGAGCGGGCAGAAGGTCGTGCACGGCTTTATCACTCGACGCTCGTTAGCGCATTGGAGCGGCTGGAACACTTACCTTTTATTCTAGCGCAAGACCCCGCGGTCATTCGCGCATTAGACACAGGTAATCTTACAGGGTTGAATCGACGCCTTGAAGATTTTGCGCAACGCTCGAAAGCCGAAGCCATCTATGTAATGGATGCCACAGGCCTCACTGTTGCAGCATCAAACTATCAGCAAGACGTGAATTTCATCGGTAAGAACTATGGGTTCCGCCCCTATTTCAAAGATGCAATGGAAGGCAAACGTGGCGAGTTCTTTGCTATCGGCGCAACAACTTTCACCCCGGGTTTTTTCATCGGTGACACAGTTAAAAACAGCAAGGGCGAAGTGATCGGAGTAGCCGCACTGAAAATTGCATTGAGCGAACTTACCGGTGCATGGGCAGCAAGTGGCGACGACATTTTGGTGACAAATGCGGACGGTGTCGTGGTGTTTGCCACTCAAGACGACTGGCGATATCGTACCTTGGAAGAACTGAACAATGCACAACGCGGTGAGATTGCAATCCAGCAACAATTTGGCCGACAAGATCTCAAACAACTTGATTGGCAGCCCATCGGCAGCGATGAAGTTCTGCTAAATGGCTCGAGCTATCTGTTCGCAAATCTGTCAGTTGAACGGCGCGGCTGGACCCTTTGGTACATAGCATCAACCGCTGGTCTGTTGGCACGCGCATGGTTTGTGATCATTTTGGCGGCCATCGTATTGGCAGGGCTTGGCATTGTCTTCGTGACTTTCAGATCCAATCAACTCAGGCGAGCACTGCGCGCGTCACATCAAGATCGACAGAAGCTGATTGTTGAAATTGAAGAACGCAAAATCACCGAACATCGCCTGGAGAAAACTCAGTCAGAGTTGGCGCGAACAAGCAAACTCGCGGCGCTCGGCCAATTGGCGGCATCGGTCACCCATGAATTGGGTCAGCCTATCTCAGCGATGCGCAACTATTTAGCAGCAGACCAAATATCCAACGGCCTGATCGCTGGCGGATTGACCGAACATCTTACCGGGCTAGTGCGCCGAATGGAGAATATCACCAAGGAGCTCAAGTTCTTTTCTCTGCCCGGCGACACACGCACAGAGGAGATCTCGCTCTCTGATTTAATCGACGGCGCTATAGGCCTAACCAAACACAACTTGGATCAATCCAACATCAAGCATGTCATCGAACTGGATGACGGTTTGCCAACGGTAAAATGCAATCGACAACGTTTGGAACAAGTGTTGGTCAACTTAATCCGCAATGCTGTGACAGCCATGGAAGATACCGAAGAACGAACGCTCACAATCAGTGCTAGCGAAACGAACACCAAAATAGTTCTGTCTGTACAAGACACCGGGCATGGTCTAAATGGGCAGAAAATTGATCAGCTTCAAGAACCATTCCATACCAACAAACCATCTGGCGAAGGCATGGGCTTAGGCCTTGCCATTTCAGCGGCAATTGTACGTGAACACAACGGCAAGTTGCTGGCAGAAGATCTTGGGCAAGGTGCCGTTTTTCATATTCAGCTACCGCTAAACAAGGACTAGAAATTGTCAAACCCAAACCAACAATCTGGTCTTCGCGTTATCATCATTGATGATGACAAAGAAATGCGATCTTCGCTAACCCATTTGCTTGGTGCCGCAAACTGGGAAGTTGTGGCTTTGTCTGAAACAACCGGTGTTGAGCAGGCAGTTGTCGATTTCATGCCTGATGTGATCTTGTCTGACGTGCGTATGCCGAAAACTTCTGGCTTGGATTTGCTTTCCGGCAAGTTTGGATTGGCGCACATTCCTGTGGTGTTGATTTCAGCACACGGCGACATTCCAACGGCTGTGCAAGCGATGCGTGATGGCGCCTATAGCTTTCTCGAAAAGCCTTTTGAGCCGCAACGTCTGCTGACCATTCTGCGAAACGCTGCCGACAAGCACCGCCTGTCCAAAGACGCCGAACGGTTGCGCAAACAGTTAGCAACGCTCTCTGGTCTTGACCGAGTGTTGCTTGGAAAATCTGAAATGTTACAAGCGGTGCGCGAAAGTGTGCTGGACTTTAGCTCAGCAAATGCCGCGGCACTCATTCTCGGAGAAACAGGCACTGGAAAAGAGCTTGTCGCACGCGCGCTGCACAATCTATCAGAACGCGCGAATGGTCCATTTATCGCTGTCAATTGCGCAACCATCGAAGCTGATGGATTTGAACAACGCATCTTTGGTGAAGTCGGCAAATCGCAAGGCGTATTCCGGCAAGCCGAAGGCGGCACACTCTTTCTAGACGAAATTGGCACATGCTCAGTTGACGTCCAAGCAAAGCTCCTCCGGGCAATTGAACATCGCGAAATTCTTCCAGTCGGCTCAGACGCGCCTGTTATTGTGGATGTGCGCATTGTGTCCGCGTCCAACGAGCCCCTTGATCAAGCAATGGAGGAAGGGCGTTTTCGCAACGACCTCTATTTCCGCTTGAACACTGTGATGATCAATCTGCCAACACTTCGCTCGCGTCGAGACGACATCCCACTATTGTTTGCTCATTTCTCACAGCATTACGCTGAGCTATATGAAACCGAAGTGCCCGACGTCAGCGCTGAGGACATGGCTGTTCTCATTGCACATGACTGGCCAGGCAACGTGCGCGAGCTGCGCAATGTGTCTGAACGATTGATACTATCATCTCGTCGCGGCGGTGGCTCAGTGACCAGCGCGCTACAGGCGCAAAACGATATGGGCGACGTACCCGAAACATTACGCGAAGCCGTTGCTGCCTTTGAAAGAACCCTAATCGCCAAGGCAATCCAAACCCACAAGGGCAAGATGGACGCCGTTGCTGAATCCTTAGGCATTGGGCGTCGCACCCTGAACGAGAAAATCGTGAAGCTCAACTTGAACAAATCTGACCTGCTATAACTGCCCTGCGGATTTCCGCTTGGCACAGAAAATCAGACGCGCATTTTTCCTCATAGCCAATCATTTCCCAAAAGTTACGATGAGGCAATCTTGATCCTAGAGGTCGGATTCGAAATTCTATTGGGAGGAAATTATGAATACTTTCGCTAAAGTGGCAATTGCCGCTGGTCTATCAATGTCATTCGCGGCCGAAGCTGTGGCTGTTGAATGGAACGTTTCTGTTTGGGGCAAACGTCGCGCTTTCACTGAGCACGTTGAAAAGCTTGCTGAGCTTGTGTCATCAAAAACTGGTGGCGACTTCACATTAAACATCTCTTACGGTGGTCTTTCTAAGAACCGTGAAAACCTAGACGGCATTTCGATTGGTGCTTTCGAGATGGCTCAATTCTGTGCGGGTTACCACGCAGACAAAAACCCATCGATCACGGTTCTTGAATTGCCATTCCTAGGCGTTGGTTCTTTGGAGCAAGAAATTGCTGCATCAATGGCTGTGTACAATCACCCAGCTGTTAAAGCAGATCTTGCACGCTGGAGCGCAACATTGTTGATGCCTTCACCGCTTCCTCAGTACAACTTTGTTGGCAAAGGTTCTATCCCACGCGCAGTGGCAGACTTTGACGGCATGACAGTTCGTGCAACGGGCGGTATTGGCCGTGCGATGGAAACTGTGAACGCAGTTCCAAACTCAATGTCAGCAACTGAAGTTCGCCAAGCACTTGATTCAGGTGTTGTGAAAGCTGTTGCTTTCGCACCTCACGCTCACATGTCATTTGGCACAATCGAATCTGGCGAGTGGTGGACCACTAACCTGAACCCAGGCACAGTGAACTGCCCAGTTGTTGCAAACTCAGATGCGCTTGCATCACTTTCAGACGATCACCGTGCAGCACTTTTGGGTTCAATCCCTGAAGCACTTGGTCACTATGTTGCCAACTACAATGGCGCAACAATGGACGCATGGGGCCCAGCTCTAGACGAGCGCGGCATCGAGCGTGTGACTTACACTGACGAAGAACTAGCAGCATTCCGTTCTGCAGCTGGCGGCATTGCTCAGGCTTGGGTTGAGAACAACACAGCGAAGGGCCTCCCTGCTCAAGAGCTGTTGGATCTTGTTCTATCAACGCTTGCTAACTAAGCACTGATCTCGAATTCACCCGGCCGCGCCCTAAAGCGTGACGCCGGGTGAATTTTATCTACAATAGCTTTGAGGCGCTCGCGCCAAAAAGGGGGGAACAATGGCAGGAACTTCATCTGTTTTGACCGACGACAGTTGGTTATCGCGATTTGATCGCGAGCTTTTCAAAGTCGAAGGCGTGCTCGCCTTTATTGGCGGTTTGGCCGTCTTCTCATTGATGCTCATGGCCGTATTTTCAGTTGGTGGCCGTAACTTCTTGAACCGTCCACTGCCCGGCTATGTGGATTGGATTGAGCAAGCGATGCCATTGATTGCTTTTGTGGGCGTGGCTTATACACAACGCCTTGGTGGTCACATCCGCATGGACATTCTTGTGGGCAAGCTTAAGGGCCGTCCACTTTGGACTGCTGAGTTTGTTTCCACCTTCTTCATGCTGGTTCTCATGCTGTTGCTAATGTGGGGTTCTTGGGCTCACTTTGCGCGTTCTTTTGATTTTGGCGCGCCCATGTGGAGCCGAGACTCATCAATGGACATCGGCATTCCACTATGGCCTGCAAAGCTGCTCGCACCTGTTGCCTTCTTTGTTCTCAATATCCGTTTGACTATTCAGCTCTGGGGTTTTGGCCGCGCCTTGCGCACCGGTGAACCACCAATTGCTGTTCCTATGATTGAAGATGCAGCAACGCAGGCTGCGAACGAAGCGATGCACGTTTCAGGACTTGAGGAGGACAAACAATGAGTTCTTTAGATATTGGCCTCATCGTAACAGGCTTCCTACTCGTCATGGTTCTGATCGGCGTCCGTGTTGCATTCGCAGCCGCCCTTGCTGGTCTTTCTGGTCTGATTTGGATTTTCTGGTCCAAAAAGGGCTATGATCCAAACCAATTCTTTTGGGCGCTAACCGTCGCAACAAAGACTGCTGGCCAAGTGCCACATTCCAAAGTTGCTTCACAGGCGTTGTCGCTTATTCCAACTTTCATTCTCATCGGCTATCTCGCTTATTACGCGGGCCTTACAAAAGCACTATTTGAAGCTGCTAAACGCTGGGTTGGTTGGTTACCGGGCGGCATGGGCGTCGCAACTGTATTTGCCACCGCTGGTTTTGCTGCGGTGTCTGGTGCTTCTGTTGCTACATCTGCTGTGTTTGCGCGTATTGCCATTCCAGAGATGCTTAAGGTTGGCTACGATCGTCGCTTTGCTGCGGGTGTTGTGGCTGCCGGTGGCACATTGGCGTCCCTCATTCCACCATCAGCAATTTTGGTGATCTATGCGATTATCGTTGAACAAGATGTGGGTGCGCTATTGCTCGCTGGTTTCTTGCCCGGTGCTGTTTCAGCGCTGATTTATGGCGGTTTGGTTGTGATGTTGGCCTTGGCCAATCCAAAACTTGGTCCACCGGTTCGTGGTTATAGTTGGGGTGATCGATTCAAGTCGCTTCCACCTGCAATGCCGATCTTCTTTGTCGTCGTGATCATTATTTGCTTCATCTACAATCCGTTCGGCGGAGATGCTTGGGGTACGCCAACAGAAGGCGGCGCGATTGGTGCATTTGTCATCTTCGTGATGGCACTCATCCACGGCATGCGCTGGCCACAGTTCAAAGATGCTTTGTTGGAAACAGCTAAGTTGGCCGTGATGATTTTCACGATCATTTGGGGCGTACTGATCTTTGTACGCTTCCTTGGTTTTGCTGATCTACCGGGCGCATTTTCGGACTGGATTACGTCGCTTGAACAAAGTCCAATGTTGACGTTGGTCTTCATCCTTCTTGCCTATGCGATACTTGGCATGTTCATGGATGCGATCGGTATGCTGTTGCTCACCTTGCCTGTTGTGTTCCCTGCCGTGATGGCATTGAACGGCGGCATGGATGTTTCGGCTGCAGATAGTGCCTTTGGCATGAATGGCTGGGGCTGTGCGATTTGGTTCGGTATTATCGTGGTGAAAATGGCGGAGCTCTGTTTGATCACCCCGCCCATTGGGCTCAATTGCTTTGTGGTTGCCGGCGTGCGCTCGGACATTTCAGTCCAAGATGTGTTCCGCGGTGCATCACCATTCTTCATTGCCGATGCAATCACCATTGCAGTGCTTATCGCGTTCCCAGGCATTGTGCTTTGGTTGCCAAGCTTGTTGCTCACCTAACAAACTTTCTGGACGCGGCGAAAGCTGCGTCCTACCCCTATCGCGTAATCAACGCGTAGAATTCCCGCAACAAATTCTGCTGATTGCTCACCTGACACTTCGACAAAATGTTCCGCACGTGCCAACGCACGGTGCCATAGCTTCGGTCAGAGCTTTTTGCAATCTCGCGCAAGGACTGGCCAGACAAAAGCTCGGCCAATACATCGAGTTCTGCAGAGGTTAGGTCGTATTTCTCGCCAAAGGAATCCAGCGCTGCACTGTGCGCATCGACCACAACTTCGGGCTCTTTAACCAGCGCTAACAGATGGCGCATAAACAAACCCATCCGTTGCTTTTCAATGTCGCTAAAATCTTCAGATTCTTCCGAACGCCAAAGAGTGAGCGATAGTATCTTTTCGTCCGGCATCATGGCGGGCACTATCATGAGATAAAAGACGTTGTGACGTTGCATGAATTCATAGTAGGCGCCCAATTTGCGTACTTCTTCATCTGAAATGAAATCAGTGCGTCGATTAGGCTCCAACGGCGGCAAGCTTCCTTCTTCTATTGGCATAGGACCGAGTAAACGCATCTCATTGAATTCGCTCAAACAATCTGGATCGTTTGTCGAAATCACGTCCACTGCATTCTCTGGATTTTCTTCTTGGATTTCTTTGTCGCGGTAAAGTGCAAAACTAGCGCCAAAAATCTCACTAAACGATGTCGCGAAATTTTCCCAATCGGGATGCTCACTAAGGTGCTTTTCAGCACAGTCGTAAAGCTTCTCTAACTCGATCATAAACAACTACCCATTTGCCGCCATAGCAATCAAACATATTTGCTCATAACACACCCCCCAATTGGCAGGCGCGCCGCACCTTCTTTTTGGCTAAGCACGAAGGTACAAATTTCAGTATCGAGGGCGCAATGTACTTTAAGATTCAATTTTCGCAAATATCGGACCAAAAGAGGGTCAAGAATGCACTCACTTTAGGCGTTTCAATTCTAAGCTTATTTGTTGCGTCCTCGGCCTTGGCGCAAAGCATTACGGTGAGAAATGGCGAGACATTGAATGCGGGTGTCGAAACCAACAACCCAGGGGAAACAATCACTGTCGAAACAGGCGGTACCATTAATGCTTCAACAGAAAGTGCAACAACCTCAAACAGCGCTGACGGCAAAGTTGTTATCGACGGCACGGTAACAACAACTGGTGCTGGGAATAGAGGACTATTCTCAACAGGTGATAGAACGACTGTTGAAATTGGTGGCACCGTTTCGACAACGGGCGCAAACTCTCATGGTATCGATATCGCCTCGGGCGACAGCGTAATTGTTACAAATAATGCTGGCGGTGTCATAACCACAACCGGTGCAGGTGCAATGGGCATCAGCACGTCGGGAACAAAGAACCAAGTCATCAACAGGGGGCAAGTTAACGTCAGCGGTGCAGCTTCTTATGCTATGCAGATTGACGGGGACAATAGCTCTGTTGAGAACGCGGGCACTTTGAACGCCACGGCCAGTGCGAGTGGTGGCCTTCATGTTTTCGCAGACAGCGTTAAAGCATCTAACAGCGGTACGATCAACGCAACTGGGACCACCGCGGTTGGCATTCGCTACGAAGGCGCCAACGGCACCATCACAAACACAGGCACGATCAATGCACAATCTACCGGCCGACGCGGCGTTTCGATCGATGGCTCAAACAATACTTTCATCAACAGGGGATCCATCCTTGCTGGTTCCGATGACGCAATAGAATTTGAAGGTGCAACCAACGATACGCTAACTCTAGGCGTCGGCACTTTGATCCGAGGCAACATCAAATTCAACGGCGGCACAGACACGCTGAATGTGGAGAACGGTATTTCAATCCACTACACATTTGACAAAAAACCCGAAACCATCAACTCAAATGGCGTCCCTGTTATTGTTCAGGGCACAACTGTTGATGTCCTCGACACTACGGGGCTAGCCAACGTTGATAACAGTATCGACAGCTTGATCGGCGACACGTTTGACATTCTGGCTGCGCGTTCGTCTTTGCCAAATAGTCAGCAAGTGACTGCACATGGCTATGCTCCGGCGGAACAAAGCGAATGGCCAGAAGGTGCGGACTGGCAACAACCAGCTCATCAAAGCACTGTCTGGTCCGAGGGGTTTGCTGGACTACAATTCAACAATGCTTCGGGTTCTTCCGCCTCATCCCACACTGGGTTTGGCGGTGCGATAGTTGGCATTGACACACAAGCCAATACCGAATGGCTATTGGGCGGATTTGTTGGCGCAGGTGTCAATCGATTGACCACTTCAGGCAGCGGCCAAACCATTGATTCAATCACGCAACTGTTGGGCCTATATGGTCAGTATGAAGATGTATTGGACTTCTCTCTTGGCGGTGGCATCACCCAACATTCGAGCAGCAGAGCAGTGCTGAACAATGTTGTGGATGGCGGCTTAGAGACAGCAAAAGCCAACTACAATGGCTACTTCGTTTCTCCGGAGGTAACGCTACATGCACCCACGTTCAAACTATCAGGCTTGAATGCACGCGCCAGCGTGCGCGGTCAATATACATTCCAACACATTGATGGTTACACAGAAACTGATAGTGAGGCCGCTCTTACTGTTGGCGCCAGAAACACACATGCATTGGACGGCCGAGCACAAATCGCAGTTGATGTCATGGAAAAGGAAAACACAAACGCAGTCCTTACCGCCGGTGTTGATGCCCGCTTTGGTTGGGGTGCAAACGCGGTCACTGCCACCATGCTCGGCGAGAACCTATCGTTCGATCCGGGCGGTGCGACCAGTTCTGTTTCAGCATTTGGCGCACTGCGCATCGATCACCAGATGTCCGAAAACACAACCGTATATTTTGGTTCACAAATGAGTACGGGCACGGCACATGCTTTCAACATCAATGCAAATCTTGGATTCAAATCCGAGTTCTAATCTACAAAGGGCGGCCGCGTAAATGCTGTCGCCCAATCGCTTCATTGCCATTCATATTAGCTTGGCAACACCGCCGTTGCTTCGATCTCAATCTTGGCGCGGTCTTCAACCAAACCAGCGACAATGACCATTGTCATGGCAGGGAAATTGTACCCCATCACTTCGCGATAGGCGGCACCGACTTCGCCCTGCTTGGCCAAGTATTCTTTTTTGTCAGTCACGAACCAAGTCAGGCGAACAATGTCTTTTGGTTCGCCGCCAGCCTCGTTTACAACAGCAACAATGTTGCGCAGCGCTTGCTTCATCTGTTCGATGAAATCATCACTTTCAAAAACTTGGTCCGCAGTCCAGCCGATCTGTCCACCAACAAAGATAGTTTTGCCTTCGGCGATCATTCCGTTTGCATAGCCTTTGGCTGGCTTCCAGCCCTCAGGGTGTAATGTAATGTTCGCCATTATTCATCTTCCATGAATTTTGTTATGTTTGTTCGGGCCGTTTCAGGCCAAGGCGTCGACGCGCCTGTGTTGGCATCAATATGTACAAGTGTTGTTGCAACGCTGACACGCTTCTGGTCATCGCAGACCGCTTCAATTTCAAAGCTAACGCTTGATTTGCCAAGTCGCGTTACCTGCAAGTTCCAGTGCAATAGGTCGCCCAAGCGACTAGGTGCATGAAAGCGCGCCTCAATAGCAGCCGTTGGCACACCATTGTCACCTTGGTTGAACATGTGAATGTAGGAGTATTGAGCTATCTTTGAGAACCAAACTTCGATGGTCAGGTTCACCATTTCAAAATAACGCGGATAAAAGACAATCTGCGCCGGATCGCAATGTTGAAACATGACTTCTTGGTCTAATGTGAAGGTTGCCATGCTAAACCCCTAAGTACCGATCGGCCAACTCGGGCGTAAGCTCATCTGGCTTACCTGTCCAAGCTGTTTGACCACGCTCAAGCACGACACAGTGATCGGCCAGTGGCAGTAGCTCAGCCAAGGTTTTGTCAACAATCAGGATGGATTGCCCGCGAGATTTCAACTCGGCGACCGCACGCCAAATCTCTTCGCGAATGACAGGTGCTAAACCCTCTGTCGCTTCGTCCAAAACCAACAACTTAGGGTTTGTCATCAGCGCCCGGCCAATGGCTAACATTTGTTGCTCACCACCCGAAAGCGTGTTGGCTTGCTGGGTCTGACGCTCTTCAAGACGCGGGAACAATTTGTAGACTTCAACTAATGTCCATTCGTCGCCACGCGCAGCGGCCACCAAATTCTCTTCAACCGAAAGATTTGAAAAGCAACGACGCCCTTCAGGCACCAGACCGACACCAAGTTGCGCGACTTTATGGGATGGCATTTTGTCAATATTGTTGCCATCGAAATGGATCGCGCCTGCACGGTGTTTCACCATCCTGCACAAAGTGTGAATGGTTGTTGTTTTGCCCATTCCGTTACGCCCCATGAGCGCAACAACTTCGCCTTGCCCGATACGCAAGCTCACACCAAACAATGCTTGAGATGGGCCATAGAAGACTTCAACATTATCAATATTTAGGAGGTCGCTCATGCTGTCTCCCCCAAATAGGCTTCGCGCACTGCCAGATTGCTTCGAATTTCTTCTACGTTGCCAGTAGCAACTACGCGGCCATAGACTAAAACTGAAATGCGATCCGCCAATGCGAACACCGCATCCATGTCGTGCTCGATCAAAAGGATCGGTGCTTCTTTGCGCAATTCATCGAGGAATCCCACGAGCCTTTTTGACCCTTCCGGACCCATGCCGGCCATTGGTTCGTCCAACAAAAATGCCTTTGGTTCCAACGCCAATGCCAGCGCTATCTCCAATTGACGTCGTTCACCGTGCGACAATTCTGCGGCACTTAGATGTGCTCTGTCCAGCAGTTCGACGCGTTCCAAGATGTTGGTGGCTTTTGCGACCAGAGCCTTGTCGTTGCGCACATTGCCGAAGAAGCGAAAGCTTGATCCAGCGTGGGCTTGCACTGCTAGCATGACGTTGCGTAGCGCAGAAAACTCCATGATCACAGACGATATTTGGAACGAACGCCCAAGGCCAAGTTTTGCCCTGTCTGCAACATCGAGACCTACAAGATCACGTCCGTCAAAAATGACGCTGCCGCTATCCGATGCAAGGCCGCCACATATCTGTTTGATCAGGGTAGATTTCCCCGCACCGTTCGGGCCAATCAGCGCGTGGATTTCACCATCGTTTAGCGTGATGGAAACATCGTCAGTGGCCTTAAGCGCACCAAATGACTTTTTCAGATTTCTGACTTCAAGGATTGGACTAGTCATGACGTGCCTTCCCTGCGATCAAACCGATCACACCACCACGGGCGAACAGAACTACCCCGAGTAGCACGAGACCTAAGAAGAACTGCCAATGGTCTGTCATGCCACCAAAAATAAACTCGAATAAAATGTAGATAATCGCCCCAGCCAGCGGACCATATAGTCGACCAACACCGCCAAGGATCACCAAAATCATGATCTCACCGGACATGTGCCACGACAACATGGAGGGTGACACGAAACGGTTGAGATCGGCCAACAATGCACCGGCCAAACCAGTCATCATGCCTGAGATGACGAACGCGGTCAGCTTGATATTGAATGGGCGGATGCCTGTTGCTGCCAAGCGTTCTTCGTTTTGTCGCGCGGCTTGCAATGCAGAACCAAACCGCGAATTTTTCAGCGTCGCGCTGAGCCAGATTGCCCCCATAAGCAAAGCAAAAGCGATGAAATAAAAGTTCTGCAGATCGAGCGTATTCACACCGGGAAAAGCGTTACGCACATAGATCGACAAACCATCTTCGCCGCCATATGCGGGCCAAGAGATTGCGAAATAATAGATCATTTGAGCGAATGCCAGAGTGATCATGATGAAATAGACGCCCGAAGTGCGTAAGCTCAACAAACCGATCAAATAGGCAGCAATGCCAGAGGCGATGATAGCCACAAGCCAAATGATCAACATCTGGTTTGTGCCCTCAAGCAAGAACGGGCTTTCCATTATCGGCGTATAAGACTGTGCGTGACTGGCGAGGATGCCAGCGGCATAACCACCGATGCCAAAGAAGGCAGCGTGGCCGAACGAAACAAGTCCGCCTGTGCCTAGCGCCAAGTTTAGGCCAACACCAGCGAGCGCGAGAATAGCGACGCGTGTTGCCAATGTGATATAGAACGGCTCGTCAATGGCGTGCGCCACAAATGGCAATGCGATCATGCCCAATGTGAGGCAGATATTGACGATCATTTCTCTAGAAAGATTAGCCATTTTTGGATACCAACCCTTCTGGTTTGAAGATGAGAACAATAGCCATCAGTATATAGATCAACATAGATGAAAGTGATGAGCCAATGGAGCTCGCAGCACTTGGCTCCATAAAGATGCCAAAGAATGAAGGCAGCGTTACGCGCCCCATGGTGTCGACAATGCCGACCAGAATTGAAGCGATCAGCGCCCCTTTGATTGAGCCAATCCCACCGATCACGATCACTACGAACGCGAGAATGAGCACCGGCTCACCCATACCGACTTGCACCGATTGGAGCGCACCGACCATGGCACCAGCAAATCCTGCAAGACCTGCACCCAAGGCAAAAACAATCGTGTAGAGCGTGCGAATATCGACACCCAAAGCGGCGATCATTTCGCGATCAGACTCTCCAGCACGAATGCGAATACCAAGGCGCGTTTTTGAAATAAGTAGGTAAAGCCCGAGCGCGACCAAGCCACCGACCACTATGATCGATAGACGATACAATGGGTAAGGCAATCCGCCTGGCAAAATGACAGGACCAGCCAACAAAGGCGGCACGTCCAGGAATAAGGGGAATGAACCAAAGACGTACCGACAGCCCTCCGAAAAGATCAGGATTAGGGCGAATGTCGCCAACACCTGATCCAAGTGGTCCCTATCGTAAAGGCGTCGGATGACCGTCATTTCAATGATCGCGCCAGCGAAAGCGGCAGCAACAATTGAAGCAATCAAGCCAAGGCTAAATGATCCGGTGGCTTGGGCCACCCATGCGCAAGCAAAGGCCCCAACCATGTAAAGCGATCCGTGTGCCAAGTTGATGAGGCCCATCACGCCGAACACAAGGGTCAGGCCGGCCGCCATCAAAAACAGCGTCACGCCGAATTGCAAACCATTCAGCAATTGTTCGAAGAAAAGCGCAGTTGTCATGAGAAATTCAATTCCAGCTCAAAAGCAGTGGAAGAATGCGGGACGACAAGCGCCCCGCAAACTGGATTACATGCTGCAATCAGCAGCATAGGCGTCTTGGTGACCTTCAAGGGCAATGCCCACAACTTTATTGGTCAACACGTCACCTTCTTTGATCACTTCACGAACATAGATGTTCTGAATTGGGTGATGGTTGTTGCCAAATTCAAAGTCGCCACGAGTTGAGCTAAACTCTGCTACTTTAAGCGCTGCACGGAATGCGTCTTGATCATTCACGTCAGCACCTTCAAGTGCAGAAAGGATCAAGTTCGCAGTGTCGAAACCTTGGCTAGCGTAAAGCGATGGCAAGCGACCGTAAGCTTCTTGGAAGCTTGCAACAAACGCTGCGTTTGTTGGATTGTCTAAGTCTTTTGACCATTGTGAAGAGTTCTTCACACCAAGCGCAGCTTCACCAACAGCACCAAGAATACCTTGATCGAATGAGAACGCTGGGCCAAGTACCGGCACATCTACACCAGAAGCTGCATATTGCTTCATGAATGCAATGCCCATGCCGCCTGGCAAGAAGAAGTACACACTGTCAGCGCCAGATGCACGGATCTGAGCGATTTCAGCTGCATAATCTGTTGCACCAAGTTTTGTGTAAACTTCACCAGACAGTTCGCCTTCATAGAAGCGCTTATAGCCCGTTAGAGCGTCTTTACCCGCTGGGTAGTTCGGCGCAACGATGTAGCTGTTTTTGTAGCCTTCAAAGTTTGCATAAGAGCCCATTGCTTCATGCAAATTATCGTTCTGCCAAGCAGCGTTAAAGTAGTTTGGATGACAACCCTTGCCCGCCAATGCTGATGGACCCGCGTTTGGCGAAATGTAGAATTTGCCTTGCGCAGTTGAAGAAGGCACAACAGCCATTGCCAAATTTGACCAGACGATACCTGTCAAAATGTCCACTTTTTCACTTTGGATCATCTTGTCAGCAATTTGCACAGCCAAGTCTGGCTTACGCGCATCATCTTCGATCACAACTTCAACGTCTTTATTACCGGACTGCTCAATAGCGAGCATGAAGCCGTCACGAATGTCGATACCAAGACCTGAGCCACCACCTGATAGGGTCGTGATCATGCCGATTTTTGCGCCGCCAGCATATGCCATGCTAGAAGCTGCAAGCGAAAGTGCGATCGCACTCGCTGCAATTTTCTTAAGGTGTTTCATTGGTTCCTCCCAATTGTGGTTTCCTGCAAAAACAGGCAACCGTTCTGCGGTCGAAAAAGAGGTTAGAGCGCTGTTTTATTTTGGTAAAGCCAATTTGGTAAGAATCTGAATTGTGCGTCCAATTCTGCTCCTCATCTGGCGAATTCCTCAGTCAAATCACCCATTAATGGGTATATGACCACCAGCTTTTACGCCCCTTTTCTCTCCTCATCCCACTTCAGTTTGCATGAATTTCGATATATTTCAATATTAAAATTTCAAGCATAAAATATATTCGCAAACCTCCGGTCTGCTTGCCTTTTGTTTAAGGCGCGAACTGCTTCACAAGCTCAGATTGTGAATCCGCAAGATCTTCGATCACGTCAAAATGGTGCTTACCGGGCTCTTCGTGCCATTCAGTTTGCACGCCCAAACCTGCCCAAACATCAGCCAACAGTTTGTTTTGCCGCACAAACTCCGGCCGTTCATTCGCACCGACCCAACACATTAGATCCGCCTGATCAACAGGTTGTTGCAATACGGGACTTTCGGCCAATGCCTCATCTTCATCCAAGAACAGGGTTTCGTTCATTTTGGTTTTCATTATAGGGCGCAGGTCGTGCACACCAGAGATCGAAACCACGCGCTCTATGCGGCTTTGAACCTCCTGCGAAAGCGGGGTTTGCTCGCAGATTTGTCGGCAGACCAAATGCCCTCCAGCAGAATGTCCGGACAACCTAATTGGCCCGTCAAAACGCGCTGCGATTGCTGCTACAGCTCGCGAAATTTGAACAGTCATGCGGGTCAAATGCGCTTCGGGCGCCAATGTGTAACTTGGCAAAACCGTAACCCAACCATTGTCCACCGCGCCTTGCGCCAAATGGGACCAATAGGACTTATCAAATAAATGCCAATAACCGCCATGAACAAACATGGCGACTCCCTTTGGTGCACCTTTAGGCAGGAAAACATCCATGATTTCGCGTTCAGATGTGCCATAGGCAACATCCAGTTGAGCTCGTTCTTCAGCGGCCAGAAGCGCACGATAGTCCGCGGCCAACGTTTCCCATTTTGGTGGGAAGTCAGCAGCATTTTCAATGTGGGGCCCGTTTGCGTAGGCGTCATCCCAGTCGGTGATAACTGGCAGTTTCATGATGTCATTCATCCCCTATTGGTTGCGCAAACAGAATTGGATGACAACCCCAACTGCGCAATCGTTGAGATATTCAGTCACGAAATCAAAAATACTTCAAGCCTAAAATTTTGAGCTTGAAATATATTTTCGTGAGTGCCATCATGATTGAAATTTCGCGGGAGGAAATGATGAAGATTGTATGTTTGGGCGGTGGCCCCGCTGCGCTATATTTTGCGATCAGCATGAAGCTGCGCAATGCCGAACATCAAATCACAATCATCGAACGCAACAAGGCCGACGATACGTTTGGTTGGGGTGTTGTGTTGAGCGATGAAACCCTCGACAACATGGCGGTGAACGACAAAAAGAGCGCGGGAATGATCCGCGAACATTTCGCCTATTGGGATGATGTTGCAGTACATCATCGCGGCCAAAAAACAGTTTCATCGGGCCACGGGTTTTGTGGTGTTGGTCGCAAACAACTGCTTTTGTCCTTGCAGGAACGCGCGACGGAACTTGGTGTAGACCTGCAGTTTGAAACGCAGGCGCTCCCTGCTTCTGAATATCAAAGTGAATATGATCTAGTCGTCGCAGCAGATGGCTTAAACTCTCCAACACGCACCGAATTCTCCGAGCACTTCAAGCCAGACATCGACGTACGCGAATGCAAGTTCGTTTGGCTAGGCACTCATCAAAAATTTGAAGACTCATTCACCTTCATCTTTAAAGAAACTGAACATGGCTGGGTTTGGGCGCACGCCTATCAATTTGACAATGATACCGCCACATTCATCGTGGAATGCGGGCAAGAGACATTCGATAAGTTCGGGTTCGGTGAGCTGAGCCAACAAGAAAGCATCGCGCTGTGCGAAGAGATTTTCAAAGATCACTTGGACGGCAAAAGCTTGATGACAAATGCCAATCACATCCGTGGTTCGGCTTGGATCAACTTTCCCCGCGTTTTGTGCGAAAAATGGCACCATAAAAATGTGGTCTTGCTTGGCGATGCATCGGCAACGGCGCACTTCTCCATCGGTTCCGGCACTAAGCTCGCCTTTGAAAGCGCTATCGCGCTTGCCGAGTTCTTGCACACAGAAGAAGACATGGAAGCCGCGTTCGCCAAGTACCAAGAAGACCGTCGCTTGGATGTGCTGCGGCTTCAATCTGCGGCACGCAATTCTACCGAGTGGTTTGAACAAGTTGAGCGCTATCTCGACCTTGATCCCGTTCAGTTCAACTACTCATTGCTGACCCGTTCACAGCGCATCAGCCACGAAAACCTGAGATTGCGCGATCCGAAATGGTTGCAATCTGCAGAAACATGGTTCCAACAAAACTCTGGCGTTAGCGATAGTGATCGCGCGCCAATGTTCGCGCCTTTCAAACTGCGTGAGATGGAACTGAAAAACCGCGTCGTCGTATCTCCCATGGCTCAGTATAAAGCTGAGGGAGGCTGCCCCACAGATTGGCACTTTGCTCACTATTGTGAACGAGCCAAAGGCGGCGCGGGACTTATCTATGTCGAGATGACATGCGTGTCCACCGAGGGGCGCATCACACCGGGTTGCCCCGGCCTATATGCTGATGAACACCAGACAGCATGGTCGCGCATCACGGACTTTGTGCACAAAGAAACTGATGCCAAAATTTGCATCCAAATCGGCCATTCAGGTCGTAAAGGCTCTACCCAGGTCGGTTGGGAAGAAATGGACGCGCCATTAAAAGCTGACAATTGGCCGCTTCTTTCAGCTTCGGACGTTGCATGGTCAGACAAGAATGCGACACCTAAAGCCATGGATCGCGCTGACATGGATATGGTGCGTGAGCAATTTACTTCTTCTGTTCAGATGGCGGAGCGATCAGGCTTTGACATGATCGAGTTACACGCCGCGCACGGTTATCTGATCTCATCATTTATTTCGCCCATGTCAAATAAACGCGAGGATGAATATGGCGGATCGCTAGAAAACCGCATGCGCTATCCATTAGAAGTTGCCAAAGCCATGCGTGATGCATGGCCGAGCGACAAGCCAATGTCAGTACGCATTTCGGCAAATGACTGGGTTGGCGATGACGGCATTTTGCCGGACGAAGCTGTCGAGATTGCCAAGATGTTCGCCGAGCTGGGTATCGACATTATTGATGTTTCTGCAGGGCAGACATCAATCGAAGCCAAGCCCGTTTATGGCCGCATGTTCCAAACGCCATTCTCTGATCGTATCCGCAACGACACGGGTTTAAAAACCATGGCAGTCGGCAACATTTACGAACCTGACCATGTGAATTCCATATTGATGGCTGGACGTGCAGACTTGGTTTGCCTTGCGCGACCACACCTGGCCAATCCATACTGGACGCTACACGCAGCGGCGGCATTAGGTGACAAAGAAAGCAATTGGCCTGCGCCATATCATCCGGGTAGAGATCAAATGATGCGTTTAGCAGAACGTGCAGAAGGAATGGGAATTCGCGCATGAGTTTGACAGACAAAACAGTTCTGATCACTGGCGGTGGCACAGGCGTTGGCGCCAATATGGCGCTAAGCTTTGCTAACCAAGGCGCAAAGGTTGTCGTTTCTGGCCGAACGTTGGCGTCTCTTCAAGCAACCGCCGATTTACATGTGAACATCACAGCTCACACCACCGATGTGACCGACGAAACTTCTATCAAAAATCTATTTGATCGTGTTGGTTCAGTCGACATTGTGATTGCGAACGCAGGCGCCGCAGAAAGCGCGCCTATTGTGAAGACTGACGTTGAGAGTTGGGATCGCATGATTGCGGTCAATCTTACAGGGGTCTTTTTGACCTTGAAAGAAGGATTGGTGCGCATGAAGGGCAAGGAATGGGGCCGGCTGATTTCAGTGGCCTCCACCGCTGGGCTCAAGGGCTATGCCTATGTCGCCCCCTACTCTGCCGCCAAACACGGCGTCGTCGGCCTTACTAAATCAATGGCGCTAGAAGTTGCACGCACAGGCATCACTGTTAATGCACTTTGCCCTGGCTTCCTCAATACCGAAATGACTGACCGCAGCATCGCCACAATTGTCGAAAAAACCGGCATGAGTGAAGACGAAGCGCGCTCAACAATTGCAAAGAATAATCCACAAGGCCGGTTGATTGAGCCCGAAGAAGTAAGCGCTGCAGCCCTGTGGCTGTGTGGTGCTGGCTCGGAAGGTATCAACGGCCAAGCCATTTCAATTTCAGGGGGCGAAATATGAGCATGGCCAATCTAAAGCTTGAAGACCAACCAGTGAGTAAAAAGCGGCTGCGTTTGTGGTTACAAATGCTAAAGACCACACGCTTCATTGAGAATGAATTGCGCGAAGAGTTACGCCTTGGGTTTCAATCTACATTGCCACGTTTTGACGTGATGGCCATGTTGGATCGCACCCGCGAAGGGCTGCGCATGAGCCAACTGTCTCAGCAATTGATGGTTTCCAACGGCAATGTAACCGGCATCATCGATCGTTTGGTGCAAGAAGGATTTGTCATGCGTGTTTCCGTCAAGGGCGACAAACGCGCGACACTGGTGCGCCTTACGCCAAATGGCATCGAGAAATTTGCCGAAATGGCTGCGGAACACGAGACTTGGATCAACAAACATTTGAGTGAGATTAGCGCCGAAGAAGTTGATCACTTCAGTGAAGTACTTTCAAAAATTCGGGAGGAAGACCATTGAAACCAATCTCAATGAGAGACCTGAAGCCCGAGCATTTTAATTGGCGGATGGAAGGTCGTGTTGCTGTAATTCAGCTTAACCGTCCTGACCGCAAGAACCCGCTGACTTTTGATAGCTACGCTGAACTACGCGACACGTTTCGCGACATGGTCTATGCCGATGACGTTGACGCGGTTGTGTTCGCATCAAATGGCGGCAACTTCTGTTCTGGTGGTGACGTTCACGACATAATCGGCCCGCTGGTTGATATGGACATGAAAGAGCTTTTGGCCTTTACCCGCATGACAGGTGATCTGGTCAAAGCCATGATCCATTGCACTAAACCCATCATCTCAGCTGTCGATGGCGTTTGTGTCGGTGCTGGTGCAATCATCGCCATGTCTTCAGACCTTCGTTTGGCGACAGCAGAAGCAAAAACAGCATTTTTGTTTACCCGTGTCGGCCTTGCAGGATGTGACATGGGCGCTTGCGCAATGCTGCCGCGCATTATTGGTCAAGGCCGCGCGGCGGAACTGCTTTACACAGGTCGGTCCATGAGCGCGCAGGATGGTTCTGATTGGGGCTTTTTCAACGGCTTGCACGCACCGGATGAATTAGAGGCCGCTGCTATCAAAATGGCTCAACGCATCGGTTCGGGCCCCACTTTTGCACACGGCATTACAAAGACCCAGCTCAATCAAGAGTGGAATATGTCGCTCGATCAAGCGATAGAAAGTGAAGCGCAAGCGCAAGCCATCTGCATGCAAACCAAAGACTTTGAACGCGCCTACAATGCCTTCGTCAAACAAGAAAAACCGACTTTTGAGGGCAACTGATGGCTGACAAAAGCTTCCTTGATTGGCCGTTTCTTGAAGACAAGCACAAAGCGCTTTCTGCAAAGCTCGAAGAATGGTGCAAGAACAACTTGCCTGTTGATCACAGCGATGTAGATGCCGCTTGCATAAAACTTGTTGCCGACTTGGGCGAAGCTGGCTTTCTGCAATACTCTGGCGCCGCGCAAGGCGAGAAGCTCGATGTACGCAGCCTTTGTTTAATCCGAGAAACGCTTGCGCGCCATGATGGATTGGCTGATTTCGCATTTGCTATGCAGGGGCTAGGCATGGGCGCTGTGTCTTTGTTCGGCTCGCCTGAACAACGCGAGTGGTTGAGCAAAACCAGATCAGGCGAAGCACTTAGTGCCTTTGCACTGAGCGAGCCAAAATCGGGTTCTGACGTTGCCAACATCGAATGCAAAGCACAAATGGTGGGCAATCAATATGTGCTAAACGGCGAGAAAACTTGGATATCAAACGGTGGCATTGCCGACGTTTACGTGGTCTTTGCACGAACTGGCGAAGCACCGGGCGCAAAAGGACTCTCTGCTTTCCTTGTGCCAGCAGATACTGACGGTTTCGAAGTGGTAGAGCGCATCGATGTGGTTGCACCGCATCCGCTTGCACGCATCAAATTCATTGAAATGAAGCTGCCAGCATCGGCCATGATCGGCCAACCCGGGCAAGGTTTTAAAATAGCCATGTCGGTGCTTGATGTTTTCCGCTCAACCGTTGGTGCCGCTGCGCTTGGGTTTGCTCGTCGCGCACTGGACGAAACATTAGACCGTGCCAGCAGCCGCGAACTGTTCGGCGCACCATTGTTTGACCTTCAAATGGTGCAAGGCCACATCGCAGACATGGCGCTTGATGTGGATGCGGCGGCGCTGTTGGTTTATCGCGCCGCTTGGACAAAAGACATGGGCGCAGCACGGGTCACTCGTGAAGCAGCAATGGCGAAACTTTACGCCACAGACAAAGCACAAGAAGTCATCGACAAGGCAGTTCAAATCCACGGGGGAGATGGGGTTCGCAAGGGCTCTGTTGTGGAGAGTCTATATCGCGAGATACGCGCATTACGCATTTATGAGGGCGCCTCCGACGTCCAAAAAATCGTAATCGCTCGTCAAGCATTAGGGGAGATCATATGAAGCTGGGACCAACCGCTCATACCGACAATTTCACACGAGATAATCTGCCGCCAAGCGAAAGCTGGCCAGTGTTTTTGACCGAAGATTTCGCTTATCCTGAATTCATCAACGTCGGTCGTATTCTAACGGATGCCATGGTGGAAAAAGGCTTTGGCGACAATGTTGCCCTGATCGGCAACGGTCGTCAGCGCACCTACAAGGAACTCACGGATTGGACCAATCGATTGGCCCACGCGTTAGTTGAGGACTATGGTGTTAAACCGGGCAACCGCATATTGATCCGCTCTGCTAACAACCCTGCCATGGTCGCCTGCTGGTTGGCCGCAACTAAAGTCGGTGCCGTCGTTGCCAACACCATGCCGATGCTACGTGCCGGTGAGCTGTCCGCAATTGTCGATAAGGCCGAGATCAAAGTTGCGCTATGTGATAGCCGGATGATGGACGAAATTGTTGCATGCGGCAAAACATCAAAACATCTAAAGAGCATCATCAGCTTTGACGGAACAGCAAACCACGATGCAGAATTGGACCGCGCTGCGCTGGGCAAACCAGTTAAATTTGACGCTGTTCGCACAGGCCGCGACGATGTCGCCCTCCTCGGCTTCACGTCTGGTACTACAGGCGAGCCAAAAGCCACCATGCATTTCCATCGTGATTTGCTGATGATCGCAGATGGCTATGCGCAGGAAGTTCTGGGCGTAACGCCTGATGACGTATTTGTTGGATCACCGCCTTTGGCCTTTACATTTGGCCTTGGTGGCTTGGCGATTTTCCCACTCCGGTTTGGTGCAACGGCAACGCTTTTAGAAACAGCATCTCCTGCCAACATGATCGAGATTATTGAAACCCATAAGGCAACCATCTGCTTCACGGCCCCTACCGCCTATCGCGCCATGATGCGGGCCATGGATGAAGGCGCTGACCTTTCGACATTGCGCTGCGCTGTTTCTGCCGGCGAAACGCTTCCGGCTCCCGTGTTTGACGAGTGGCAGGCCAAAACGGGCAAGCCCATGCTTGATGGGATTGGCGCAACCGAAATGTTGCATATCTTCATCACCAACCGATTTGACGACGCAAAAGCGGCATGCACCGGGCGTCCAGTCACTGGTTATGAGGCCAAAGTGGTCGACGATAAAATGAACGAAATGCCAATTGGCGAGCCCGGTCGGTTGGCCGTTCGTGGCCCTACAGGTTGCCGCTATTTGGCGGACGATCGTCAGGCAAAATATGTACGTGATGGCTGGAACATAACCGGTGACACCTTCATTCAGGACGAAGAAGGCTACTTCCAATTCGCTGCCCGCAACGACGATATGATCATTTCATCTGGCTACAACATCGCTGGCCCAGAAGTTGAGGCTGCGCTGCTCTCTCACCCTCACGTTGTTGAGTGCGCGGTGATTGGCGCACCAGACGAAGATCGCGGATCAGTCGTTCAAGCTCACGTGGTACTGACCGATGATGCGCCCAAAGGCGATGACACGGTCAAGCGATTGCAGGATCATGTTAAGGCGACTATAGCGCCATTTAAGTATCCGCGTTCGGTTGTCTTTACTGACGCTTTGCCTAAAACTCAAACGGGTAAGATCCAACGTTTCCAACTGCGAGCAACTGACTAAATGAGCAACTTTGAAAAAACCAAGAGCATGTTCCATCTGCCTGATGGCATGATCTACTTGGACGGCAACTCCCTTGGACCTTTGCCAAAAGCAACGCCAGCTCATGTTGGCGATATGCTCACCAAAGAATGGGGCGATCTGCTCATCACGGGTTGGAACAAAGCAGACTGGATGGGGCAGCCAGGTCGCGTCGGCGACCGTGTTGGCAAACTCATTGGCGCACCCGCGGGTAGCGTTGTTATGGGCGACACCCTGTCGATCAAGGTCTATCAAGCCGTTGCTTCCGCTCTCGAAATGCGGCCAGACCGAAAGATAGTTCTTTCCGACAATGGCAACTTTCCGACCGACCTTTATATGGTCGATGGTTTGCTGCGCTCATTGGATAATGGCCACAGCTTACAGCTGGCCAATCCTGAAGATGTCGAAGATGCATTGTCCGAAGATATCGCCGTGTTAATGCTCACCGAAGTGGACTATCGCACAGGTCGCAAACACGACATGAAGGTGCTTACTGAAAAAGCCCATGCCCTTGGTATTCTTGTCATTTGGGATTTAGCGCACTCGGCTGGCGCCGTAGAAGTTGACCTTGCAGGTTGTGATGCAGACTTTGCTGTTGGCTGTACATACAAATACCTGAATGGCGGACCGGGCGCTCCGGCTTTCATATACGTCGCGACAAAACACGCCGACAGAGTGCGCCCTGCGCTTTCTGGCTGGATGGGTCATGACTCACCATTTGCGTTTGACCTTGATTACAAGGCAGGTGCAGGCATAGAGCGGATGCGTGTGGGCACGCCACCTGTCATTGCACTAACAGCGCTTGAGAGTTCGTTAGATATTTGGGACATGGTTTCAATGACTGACGTTCGCGCAAAGTCGATTGAACTGTGTGATCTGTTTATCGCCGAAGTTGAAAAACGCTGTCCTCAACTAACGCTGAACAGCCCACGCGATGGCACCCAACGCGGCTCACAGGTCACCTTCAAGTTTGACGAAGGCTATGCAGCAATGCAGGCACTTATTGATCATGGTGTGGTTGGCGACTTCCGTGCGCCAAACAACATGCGTTTTGGCTTTACGCCACTCTATATTGATGAAGGTGAAGTTGTCGCAGCGGTCGATATTTTGGTGGATGTAATCGAACAAAAACTGTGGGATAAGCCACAATACAAACAACGGTCCCGCGTCACATAAAATGCAACACTCAACGGCTTTGAAACTGACCAATCTACTCAACGCCCGCTTTGTCGGCGGCGACTGGTATGTGACGGACCAAAGCCGCTTCTCAACGCCTAGAGGTGGTTCTGCCAAATAGAAATTCACTTGTTTCGTGCTCGTTTCCGAGCAACACTGAACTTCATTGGAAGAACCTATGACTGATAAAAACAAACCTTACGATCCTTCTGCAGAAGGTGCGCAAATGTCATTTGACGGGCACATGTCCTATGGCGACTATTTGCAAATCGACAAAATCTTAGACGCACAACATCCGCTGTCGGAAGCGCATGATGAAATGCTTTTCATCATCCAGCACCAGACTTCAGAACTTTGGATGCGTTTGGCAATTCATGAACTACAAGCAGCACGCGAAGCACTTAAGAATGACAATCTTGCGCCTGCATTCAAAATGCTTGCTCGTGTCGCTCGCATATTTGAGCAGCTCAACAACGCTTGGGATGTTCTGCGCACAATGACACCAAGCGAATATACCGAGTTTCGCAATACGCTCGGCCAATCCTCTGGCTTTCAATCGCACCAATATCGTTTGGTCGAATATGTGCTGGGCAACCGAAACCAAGCTATGCTGAAGCCCCACGCACATAAGCCAGAAGTTCACGCACTTTTGGCGGCGGAACTAGAACTACCAAGTCTTTATGATGAAGCTCTTCAATTGCTCAATCGCAATGGCATTTCTGTGCCAAGTGAAGTGCTCAAGCGAAACGTTAGCGAGCAGCACGTCGCGCACGATGGTGTCGAAGAAGCATGGAAGACTGTTTATCAGTCTCCAGAGGAATTTTGGCCGCTATACGAGCTGGCCGAGAAGCTTGTTGATTTTGAAGATTATTTCCGCCGTTGGCGCTTTAATCACGTTACAACTGTAGAGCGAATTATTGGATTTAAACGGGGAACTGGTGGCACTGGTGGTGTCTCTTACCTTCGGCGGATGCTGGAAGTAGAACTATTCCCTGAACTTTGGCATGTGAGGACCCAACTATGACAACCTGTGTATTTGTTCAGCTGCGCTGTGACCCGGGCAAGACTTACGAAGTCGCAGATGCCATCTATGAACGTGAGATCGTTTCGGAGCTTTATTCAACCAGCGGCAACTTTGACCTGATCATGAAAATCTACATCCCAGAGGGTGAAGATGTTGGCATGTTCATCAACTCGAACATCTTGGATATTCCAGGAATTTCTAGATCTCTGACCAACTTAACTTTCAAAGCCTTTTGATCTTTGAAAATTTGATCCTGCTCAATGCAGACCGCCGTCTTTAGGGACTAAACTCCCCTTCTACAATCAGAAGGGGAGCCTATGACGGACTTTAGAGAAATCAGCGAAAAACTTGCCAATGGATTGGCCAAAGACGATCTAAAAGCGAACGTGCAAACTCAAATCGAGGATGCCCGGCATCGGTTAGCCCGTTTGCGTCATGACCCTGAGGCGTTGCGCCAAGCGTTCGAAACAGGTGACTATCCTTATGCGCGCAAAATCTCACGCAAAGTATATGAGGCACGCAAAGCAGAATTGCAGGTCGAGTTACTCAAAGTTCAGGAATGGGCGAAAGACACCGGACAGAAGTTCGTATTGATCTTTGAAGGACGCGATGCCGCCGGCAAGGGTGGCACCATCAAGCGGTTTATGGAGCATCTCAACCCGCGTGGCGCCCATGTGGTTGCGTTGGAAAAACCAACTGATCGGGAAAAATCCCAATGGTATTTCCAACGTTATGTCAAACACCTTCCAGCTGCTGGCGAAATCGTATTGTTCGACAGATCTTGGTACAATCGCGCGGGCGTTGAACGCGTCATGGGGTTCTGTTCTGCCGGCGAATACTTAGAGTTCATGCGCCAAGCGCCAGAGTTCGAGCGTATGATCGCACGCTCCGGCACCCGCCTATTCAAATACTGGTTTTCCGTTACACGGGAAGAACAATTGCGCCGTTTTAAATCGCGCAGCAAAGAACCCCTAAAGCAATGGAAACTATCGCCGATTGATAAAGCCTCTCTGGATAAATGGGATGATTACACTGAAGCCAAAGAAGCGATGTTCTTCTATACCGATACAGCAGATGCACCTTGGACAATTGTAAAATCTAACGACAAGAAACGCGCACGCCTGAATTGTCTACGCCATTTTCTATCGACTTTGGATTATCCAAACAAAGACCATGCTGTGGTCGGCAAACTCGACAATCTAATTGTTGGTTCAAGCAATGATGTCATCGGCCGCTCGCAACACATTCTGGGTAGTTCCATGCACCCAGACCACAAAAAACATTCGAGTTGATCGTTCACTTCGTCAATCGTAAGGTTGGGCATAACATCGTTTAAGAGATGCGCATTGCCCAACCAATATTTCATCGAAACACAAAGACTGACTTTACGCCCGTTTGAGGTTTCGGATGTTGCACGCATTGTTGAAATTTTCGCTAACCCAAACGTTGCAAAATGGGTTGACGACGGCAAACCACTTTCCGCAGAAAGAGCCAAAAAGTGGGTGGCCGTTTCCTACGACTCCGTGCAGAAAAACGGATCCAGCGCCGGTGCGCTGATCGAAAAATCCACAGGTCGGATGGTTGGTTGGGGCGGCATCGTACACGCACCAGACGACTTGCCTGAAATCATCTATGGCTTCGAAGAACAAGTTTGGGGCAAGGGCTACGGCAAAGAGATCGCTAAGGCCATTGTGGAAGATGGAACAGATATCCGCGCCTTCAAGCAGATTATTGCAACCGTTGATCCGGAAAACGCAGCGTCTGTACATATTCTGAAGTCATTGAGTTTTCGGCTGATCGAAAGCGGCTTAGACGAACATGGCCTGCCAACTGATACTTATCAGCTAGGTTGATGCCGCAGACCTTTGCGCCCTAGACCAAGCGGCACGCCGCCAGCGCTGAAACAATAGCAACCATACAGGGTTACCCAACCGAATTCCAAGATCGGTAAGTTTGGAAATCATATTTGCATAAAACATGTGCGCGCTGTCCTCAGATCGGACAAAGTCGCTAGCTGCACGCATGAATAAACGGTCAGTCTCGACGCCGAGAAGTAGCTCTTCCGCCACAGCCTGTTCAGGCGGTTGTCCGAATACGTCAATGTGATCTTGATAAGCACGTTCGATCGCATACCCCAAGTCGAATTTGACGTGTGCCCTCACCCCAAAATAGAGCAGCCGCCAACGTTTGGCTTTCGCATCCTTTGCGCCAATCTTGTTCGCCACGCGAAAATAGGGCTCCCAATATGGCGCTTCGGTTTGTCTTTTTTCGTAAATGGATTGCCGCACATAACGATAGTAGAGGTCAAAGAAACGAATGATCACCAAGTAAGCAAGCTCTGGCTGATCCACTGCTTCCAGATGTGCCAACCAGCGTTTGGTTGAATGCCAATAAAGGTGCGCGAAAATTGCATGAGGACAGTTCTCCGCGGACATCGCATTTTCTCGCATACACCCTTCAATTTTGTCGCGCACGCTAAGAGCTTGCTGTCTTAACAGTTCACTTTGCTCAACACGCGAAACAGCCGAGGCCCACAAAGGCAATACGACACGTTCGGAAGCAAACAGTTGATCACTCATCCGGCACGGTCCCCGCCCGAGTTCGATGCCTCAACGCTAACTTTTATCTGTTTTTCCAAGAACAAGTTTTCAAACATTTTCAGGCGTAACAGTGCGGGTAACAAAATGAGATCAGCAAGCAAGGCGGTGACGAAAGTCAGCACCAACATTTGCCCGAACAGTTTAACTGTTTCAAAGCCACTAAACATCGTCGAAGACAACCCAACTGCGAGCAATATGGTAGTGACGATCATCACGTGTCCAGCTTCGTTCGTCGCCTTGCGAATTGCTTCGTCGACGTCGGCACCCAGTTGCCTGGCGATACGGTAACGCGACAGAAAATGAATTGAGTCATCGATTGCAATGCCGAATGCAACCGTAAGCGCCAGAACAGCTGACGGGGTCATATAGCCGCCATTTAGAATGTGCAACGCTGAACCAGTCACCAATAATGGCAATACGTTGGGCAACAACAAAACGACGCTCAAGGCCAAACGTCTGAATGCAAACCCGACCAGCAAGACAGCCGCCAAACAAGCGCCAACCAAACCAGAATTGAGTTGAGTTATCAACGCCAATGACTCGTGGCGTATGATGATGGGGGTGCCGATCACATTGCTTGCGCCCGCATTTAACGCGAACTTTTCAACACGGTCTAAAGTCGCCAGCGTTTGATCACTTTGCATCGGTTCCGGCGTCAAAGCCAAGATCCGAGTTTTGCTTCCATCACTTGAAAGCAGAAGGGTGGAGAATTCGTCACCTAATAAAGCCAATTGATCTTGCGAAGGCATTATTGATCTATCACCAAACCACTCTGCCAACGTTGGCAATGAGATTACGGTATAGTCGGGCGCTTGCTGTTTGAGTTTGCCGGTAAATTCGGAAATATTTTGCCAACCTTCAGACGTGTTGAGGTCAAAATCTCCCTTGTTGTCAAACTCAATCCAAAGGCGGAAGAACCCTCCGAAATTGTCGCTAACAATTTCAGAAGCTTTGCGCACGTCGCCTTGCGAGGGCAGACTTTTGTAGAGCGGAAACCAAGGTTTTGCGTTCGCATATCCTAGCGCGCCCGCCAAAGTGATCACGGCAGAAACCACAATAATCAGACGCGGTACACTCTTGGTCCAATTCGAAACAAAACTTGGAACGTTTAGCCAAACTTTTGGGACAAAAGCGGGACTAGTTTCACGGGTCGTCAAACGAGCCAAAATTGGGAATGCGACAATCACAGCAAAGTAAGCAGCCACCACACCAGTGGCACCCAAAATGGCAAACTCCACCAATTGTTGGTTATTGGAAGTGAGAATAAAGCAAAAGGCCAACGCAGTTGTAAGTGCCGTTAATGCACATGCAGGCCCAACTTCTCGCACAGCATTTTCAATGCGCTGCGTCATTGGAATTTTCTCATCAGCTCGTCTGAAATGTAGCGCCAAATGCACACTATCGGCCATACCCAGCACCAACACCAATATCGGAACAATGTTCGATATCACTGTCATCGGTAGGCCAAGAGCTGTGAAAATAGCTAATGAAAACAACATGCCAAACCCTGCAGGAGCAACGGTCAGGAAAGCAGTTCTAAAGTCTTTAAAGATAAACAAGGCGGCAGCAAATGCCAGCACGGCGCCGACTAAGTTTAGCACCACCAGTTCAATCTTAATCGCATCAATCGCCTCTAGCGATGCAGCTCCTTCGCCCGCCAATTGATACTCAATTCCGGAAGAGGAATAAGCCGACGTCACGTTTGCTAATTCCCCGAGAACTTCTCGTGTGGTCAGTCCTGCAGTCCGTTGATCCAATGTCACAAGTATCAAGGCAACGCTCAAGTCTTCAGAGATCATAGGCTTGATCAATTGTGGGGCGCGAGCGAACTGCTTAAACCGCTGAATTTGCTCATCATAACTCAATCGAGACAAGTATACTGGCTCGTTTGCAAACTGATCATGTGCAGGTGGAAAGCGCGCAATTGTTGGAGACAGAACAGTTTGAACACCGTCGACCAATCCAACTTCTAAGCTCAAATCACTTAGATCCGATAGCTGTTTTTCATCAAACGCTGTCGTCGAGGTCGCCAAGATCAGATACTCGGCAGTCGCGCCGTTCATTTGATCGAAAAGTTCCTGATAAGCGAGCGCAGTCGCATCATCAGATGCAAATACATCCCGGCTATTATCGTCAAATCGCAAAAAAGGTAACGTCGCGAGACTTAGCAAAGTCAAAGCAACAAGCACAATCGCAGCAAAAATCGGTCGTCGCGCTGCGATCAAACCCGGCCATTCCAGCCCAAACCCATGTCTCATGCAAGCATCGTACATTGCTTAACATCTGGGTCAATGAGTACAGGTGTATTAGTGTCGTCCAGATTGTCGCATTAAGTGATGGCTATGCGATATCAAGGTGTTACTTGCCAGCCAACGCATCTTTGAGTGATTGAGCAAGAACGCTTTTCTCGACCGCCATGCTGTCATCATGCTCATGCGCGAACGCCCATTCCAAGGCATTCACGTGTAGCGCAAGCAGGTCTTCGCGTTCTGTCAGAATATCTGCAGATTCGCGGACTGAAGAGCATATGCAGATGGCGATGTCCGACACCAAATTGTAGTTAAATGCCCCGGCCTGCCCCTTAATGTCATGTGCTTCGACAAAAATCTTTTCCATCTTGTCAGCGATATTCGTGCCGGAGGCAACCATATCCTGCATACGCTTGATGCTGGCGGTTAGATGTTTGGGATACTCACGTGCGAGTATTTTCTGTCGTCGTTCCGCATCCTGCTCCATTTGTCGAATGGATGGTCCCCGCCCCTCACCAATTGCTTTGGCAAGGTTGTTGGGTGGAAAGTACATCTCGGCTTCGGCTTTGCCTTTTCCATCACTGCTATTCGTCATTTTTGTCCCCTGTGCCAGCTGTTCCGGCGCGCTTGTCCATTCCCTCAAACCCGCGCAACGTTCGACGCCTATCGGGCCCGACATACATTTCTGTTTTAACAAATTGTCTTGGTGAGTTCCGCATATGAACGAACCTGTCCACCAACGCTGCAACGGAGATCGGTTTGCAAACAATCTCATTCGCCCCCATATCTCGCGCTCGTATAACGTGCACCATGGATGAATAGGAAGTCATCACCAGCACAGGCAAATGCCTTACGTCGTCTTCACTGTGCGCGCGAATACGTCTCAACAGTTCAAATCCATCTGTTGGCGACATTAGCAAGTCAAGTATCACTATGTCAGGTGGAGAGGTCTGAATTTCACGCATGGCAGCAGCGCCGTCATGAACATCTGTGATGTCTTTAATGCGCATTGCGAATAGGATATCGCGAACGATCGAATGCATAAAATCATTGTCGTCAACAACTAGTACTTTCAATCCGCTAAAATTGTAATTCACGGCATTCGCACCAAAGACAGTTCAGTATTGGATTCAATATGCCTAGATTCGAGTGATTTGGCTAAACTATTCCATACTAACACCAATACTGTTCAACTTTATCGACGATTTCGACGATTTCGACGAAAAATTCGACTTACAGTCGTTTTGCTCATGATCTAATGCCGATTTTTCGTTGGATTTTCCTTCTAATCATCTGATAAAATACTTGAAGCATAAAATAACTGACATAGGTGAGAGACGTGACCGCAGAACGCCCGAGCATTCGAGACAAAGACCGCCCAGACCTTGGACAATTCTCTTGGAAGGACGCTTTTCGCCTAGACGATCAACTCACTGAAGAAGAACGCATGGTGCAAGATACGGCACGTGCTTTCGCTGACGAGAAGCTACGCCCGCGCGTTAGAGAGGCCTACAACGAAGAAACAACCGACCCAGCTCTATTCAAAGAAATGGGCGACATGGGGCTTTTGGGTTCGACCATCCCTGAAGAGTACGGCGGGGTCGACATGGGTTATGTTGCGTACGGCTTGATTGCCCGTGAAGTTGAGCGTGTTGACAGTGGTTACCGTTCAATGATGTCAGTTCAATCCTCATTGGTAATCTACCCGATCTATGCTTATGGCTCAGAAGAACAACGCCAGAAATATTTGCCAGGCCTTATTTCCGGCGACCTGATTGGCTGCTTCGGCCTTACAGAGCCAGACGCAGGTTCCGACCCAGGCGGCATGTTAACTAAGGCCGTTAAAACCGAAAACGGTTATGTGCTCAATGGCTCCAAAATGTGGATTTCAAACAGCCCCATCGCTGATGTTTTCGTCGTTTGGGCAAAATCTGAAGCACACCACGACAAGATCCGTGGCTTTGTTTTGGACAAAGACATGAAGGGTCTATCTGCACCTAAAATCGGCGGAAAGCTTTCTCTGCGCGCCTCTATCACAGGCGAAATCGTGATGGATAATGTTGAAGTTGGCGAAGATGCTTTACTTCCCCACGTTGAAGGGCTTAAGGGTCCTTTTGGTTGTTTGAACCGTGCACGATATGGCATTTCTTGGGGTGCCATGGGCGCAGCTGAAGCATGCTGGCACTCAGCCAACCAATATGGCATGGAGCGCAAACAATTCGGTAAGCCTTTGGCGCAAATGCAACTTTTCCAAATGAAGTTGGCCAACATGCAAACAGACATCACGCTAGGGCTTCAAGGCTCACTTCGCGTTGGACGTTTAATGAATGAAGCCAATGCTGCCCCGGAGATGATTTCCATGATGAAGCGCAATAACTGCGTGAAAGCTTTGGACATTGCACGCATGGCGCGTGACATGCATGGCGGTAACGGCATCTCTGATGAATTTGATGTGATCCGTCATATGATCAACCTTGAGACCGTCAATACGTATGAAGGCACTGCTGACGTTCACGCGTTGATCCTTGGTCGTGCGCAAACTGGATTGCAGGCATTCTTTTAATGAATAAGCCACTCGAAGGCATAAAAGTTCTTGAACTCGCGCGTGTTTTGGCTGGCCCTTGGGTTGGCCAGACACTTGCGGATTTGGGTGCGGACGTCGTCAAAGTAGAATCTCCACAGGGCGATGACACCCGCACCTGGGGACCGCCATTTATCGAACGTGAGGACGATCACACAGCGGCATACTTTCATAGCTGCAATCGTGGCAAGCGCTCTATCGCTCTTGATTTTAAAGATGCTGAAGATCGTAAAATCGTCATTGAGTTGGCGAAACAATCGGACGTTTTGGTTGAGAACTTCAAGCTGGACGGCCTGAAAAAATATGGCCTTGATTATGAAACACTCAAAGAGATCAACCCACGTCTAATCTATTGTTCAATCACTGGTTTCGGACAGACCGGCCCTTACGCTACGCAGCCGGGTTATGACTTCATAGTTCAAGGCATGTCCGGCATGATGAGCATTACCGGAGAACCCGAACGCGAACCGCAAAAAATCGGCACTGCACTTGCAGACATCATGACCGGCCTATATGCGACCATTGGCATTCAAGCGGCGCTTTGGCAGCGCGAGCGCACAGGTTTAGGCCAACAAGTGGATATGGCTTTGCTCGACAGCATGGTTGGTGTTCTAGCCAATCAAGCGATGAACTATCTCGTGAGCGGCGTTGCACCCCAACGTATGGGCAATGCACATCCAAATATCGTGCCATATCAAGTTTTGAGCGTAAGCGACGGACACATCATTCTGGCGGTTGGCAATGATGGTCAGTTCCAACGACTTTGCGATTTGTTGAAGCTTTCTCAACTAGCCACAGACAAGAAATTCTCGACCAACTCCGCGCGCTTAGAAAACCGAAATGAACTTACCGACATCCTCTCAGCTGAATTTTTGAAATGGGCCAAGTGGGAACTTTTGGAAGCGCTTCACAACTGCAATGTTCCAGCCGGGCCGATTAACAACATTGATGAAGTCTTTGCAGATCCCCAAGTTGTGGCGCGTGGCATGCAATTGGACCTTGGCGGCGTACCGAGCGTACGAACACCAATCACATTTTCAGATGCTGAACTCACCCTGAACAAGGCATCGCCCAAAGTTGACGAGCATCGCGACGAGATTTTACGCGAACTCAAACTGAATAAGTAAGCAGGAAACGGCTCAATGACAAAAATGACCGGTGGCGAAATCTTGGTGAAATGCCTTGAATCTCAAAATGTAGATCGCGTATTCTGTGTACCGGGCGAAAGCTATTTGGCCGTTCTAGATGGCCTGCATGATAGCGACATTCAGACTGTCACAAGTCGACACGAAGGTGGTGCGGCCATTATGGCGGAAGCCGACGGCAAGATGACAGGCCGCCCTGGCATATGCATGGTAACGCGCGGCCCGGGCGCAACGAACGCCTCTGCCGGCGTACATATTGCCAAGCAAGATTCAACACCGATGATATTATTTGTCGGCCAAATCGGTCGGGTGATGAAAGGCCGAGAGTCCTTTCAAGAAGTCGACTATCGCCAGACATTTGGTGACCTTGCAAAATGGGTTGAGGAAATCGACGACGCGTCTCGCATTCCCGAAATCGTTGCCCATGCATATCATATAGCCATGAGTGGTCGTCCCGGCCCTGTGGTATTGGCATTACCAGAAGACATGCTGCGCGACACTGTCGACGTTGAACCTTGCACTTACATTGAGGTCGCAGAGCCAGCACCGACACCTAACACCGCAAGCAAGTTTGGTGAATTACTGGCCAACGCAAAAAGCCCTATCATTATCGCTGGTGGATCACGCTGGTCTGAAAAGGCAGTCAGTGAATTGCAGGCGTTTAGTGAAAAACATGATGTTCCTGTCGGCTGTTCATTCAGACGCCAACAGCTGTTTGATCACACGCATGCAAACTATGCTGGTGATGTCGGCTTGGGCATCAATCCAGCGCTGTGCAAACGAATTGAAGAAAGCGACTGCGTGATACTATTGGGCGCGCGCTTCTCTGAGAACCCCAGCCAGAACTTTAGTTTGTTGGGTATGCCTAACCCGGGCAAGACACTTATTCATGTTCATCCGGGCGCCGAAGAATTGGGACGTATCTACACGCCAACGCTGTCCATTAACGCAACACCTGAAGCATTCTTTGATGCTGTGAACGATGTTCCCGCCCGGTCCAACAACGGGCTAGCTGTGACAGCAAATGCGGCTTACCACAGCTGGACAGATCAAATGCCAGCAACGCCGGGCGAAGTCCAAATGGGCCAAGTGATAGAACATCTTCGTCACACCCTGCCAAATGATGCCATCATGACAAATGGTGCTGGAAACTACGCCATTTGGCTGCATCGTTTCTGGCGTTTTCAGAAATTTGGCACCCAGCTGGCTCCAATCTCTGGCTCAATGGGGTATGGCCTGCCTGCTGCTATCGCTGGCAAATTGCGCCATCCCGAGCGCGACGTGGTTTGCTTCGCAGGCGATGGATGTTTCCAAATGACTGGAAACGAGTTTGGCGCCGCATGCCAGTTTGGCGCGAATGTCATCACGCTAGTTGTGGACAATGGCATCTATGGCACTATTCGCATGCATCAAGAGAAACACTACCCTGAGCGTGTTTCCGCAACAGACTTGGTCAATCCCGACTTCGCAGCTTTGGCGCGCGCTTATGGTGGACACGGTGAAACTGTTGATCGCACCGAAGAATTCGCCGGCGCCTTTGAACGCGCCAGAAACTCAGGAAAACCAGCGATCGTTCACATCAAGGTTGACCCGGAAGCTATTTCACCTTCCACGACGATTTCGAAACTACGAAGCTAGATCGCCAATAGCATTTGTTAGTTGCTAGGCAATCGGAAGGTCTCCGCACCATCAAACAGAATTTGTCCAGAGCGATCAATCGCCGTTACAATGCGAAATCTTGGAAAGACTTCTGCGCCTATGAAACGATTTGAGAGATTGCTTAAACTGAGTTCAAAACTTAGTTCTTTCTCCTCAATGTGTTTGGTATCCGACTTGGATTTAACTCGGTAGACCAGTTTTTTGACCTTGCCGCCGTTCGTTTCGGTAACAACGGCATGCGTGCCAATTTCAGGGTCAATTTCCTTCGTTAACAGTTCCATTGTGATGAAATAAGTTAAGCCTTCCATACAACGTCTCGAAAACTTCATCGAAACATCAAGAGTGTTCTCGTCGATTGTAGAGTTCATTACGGTTTCTTCGTGTTGCAAACATGAGTTGTTTCCAAGGACTTTCCCAAAAACTGGCACACCCCAACGACCCGTCTCATACTTAGAAAGGCCAGCTACCAAAGCGTCAGTCCCAGTAGACGCTTCAATGTAGTTTCTGATGTTGTGTGAACCGGCCTGAGCATACAAAGCTGCCAAAAACGGTGTGGAAAACGATGTTCCATGAAAAAGCTCACCATCTTCGCCGAAAAATTGACCCGGCCCCAGCACAAGTGGCACCACCTCGCCTTGATTACTTATGTCGATGGACGAAAACCCAGAAGGCGCGAGTTTTCCTTCCCAAGCTCCTACGGAACCGACTGAGATTACGAAGGGCGAATCCCAAATTGCCCAATCAGTACTTGAGCGCAAGCCATTCCAAGGCTTGTCCCATGGCATTGTGTTGACTTCTATAACTCGTACAATCGGAAACTCTTCATCTACCCCTTTAAAGGCGACTTTTAGTGTTATGGGTTCATCATCGCCAACTGTGACAGGGAAAGCCCCCCCTCCGGCAGAGAATTTGAACTTTTTCTCCGCCACCAGTTCTCCACCTACAAACATTTGGGCAATCGCTATTCCAGGTGAGTCTGGTCTCTGCCCCCAACCAATTTTTACGGCAGATGGAATGGTCTCTAGTGTATGAAAAACAAGTCCCTCGCGTTCCGCATCACTCTCAGCGTCAGGCCAGAACTCAATAAACCCATCGCCATCGGTATCGAGCGATTTAACAGAATGCGTTTTGTTTCTATTATTCCCGGAAGCAACAAATAGGGTTATTTGATTTCTCTCCAATCTTTGCAGTGCCTTTGGTAATACCATACCAAGATCTTTCCTGCTGTCCCGATTGCTTGGCCCAAGGCTCATAGTTCCGTAGTGGAGCCCTTTCTCCACCATCAGATCAATTGCTTTATTCAGGTAGTCACCTTGTTTTAGAGACACATCAAATAAGTAGATTTGGCCTGCAGGCAAAACTTCATTTGCAACCTTCAAGACATCCAAACCGTGAGTACCTTTGGCATGATCGGTTCCACCGCCAAGATCAAAGTACTGAACTCTTGCAGCGAGTTGGGGCCGCTTTCTCAAAAAGGTTTCCAGTCCGTGAAACCCGCCATCAATGATTGTGAACTTCAAACTTGACGGCACACTAAGCTTGTAGTCGGCAATCTCCTCGGGCCACCCAAAACGCATTTTATAGTCAACTAGGTTCAATGCCGACGGCAGTTCTTCGCCATACAATTGATGCGTCGAAGCCGGAAGAAGTGAAGTTGGCGAGTTGTCAGGTCGTACCGGAGGTACCAATCCAACTATTTGTTCTTCTTCATCGCTGGGTTTCCCCTCAAAATAACTCAATTGCGCGTCAGTCAACCTGACCGGTTCAGCGACCAAATCCACAGCTGGATTAATGGGATATTCTTCCATGTATGCATCAATCATCGAGATGCACACATCATCGTGCTTTGTCCCTGCATAGTAATCTAAAATGTGGAACTTGAATTCAGAGATATCCACGTCCCACCCGACGTCGATGTATTGAGTGTCGCTCGTATCATGCAGCTGAAAAGCATCGAAAAGTGAGTTGCCAGCGGTTAGAAGCACCGTCTTCGCGCGCCGGTTTGCAGTGAAAACCTTTTCGTTTTTTGCATAGCCGTTTTCGATGATTAGATAACGCGCCGTTAGGTTTGGATTTCCTTCAAACGGGTAGAATTTTAGCGTTGCGGCAGGAGGTGTCGCCAGTTGACTTTCGCCAGAGACACACCAAGCGCCTTCTTGCCATAGCTGTTCAGCGTCGTAAGTGTTCTCTTTTGTCTCACGAAGATGATCGTTTACGCAGACTTCTCGGTCAGAGAACATCATCACACCAAATCCAAGTTTGACACATTTGCTTTCAACTGGTTCTCCGAGCGAGATTTTCACCTCGGAGTCACAGTACCCGTAGTCGCCTTCGTCAATCTTCTCGCCTGCAGCATTTAGGCGAAAGGACTGCACGTCCATTAGTCGGAGATTGATTTCATGAAGATCATGCTGAACAACAAAGCCATCTCTGTAATGCAGGACGTTAAAATCTAAACGTTCGCCAGATGTGCTCGACTTGACGTCAATGTCACTGTTCTCAGCAATTTGATATTCGTGAACAGCGTCAACGATTTGCGCTTTTACATCATAGCCAAAGCTCATTTCACTACGTTGTGACGGTTCAAAATATGAACAAGTTACAGTTCCCCTGCTTTGCGCAAACGCAGATGCAGGCATCACAACACTTGTTAAGACGAATAGAATGGAAAGCAAACGCAACATAAAATAGGCACCTTTCGACCTGCCGATTGGCAGTTGTCGAAATTGTCCGTTATTTGACGACTGATTACAACTGGTACAAATGTCCCAGCTTGTGCTAGTTCTGGCGGAAGTGCTTTGAGAGCTTGAGGTGCTGCCCTTGGTAGTTCGAACCTAAATCCGAGCCGTACAAGTTCTCTGGACGTTCAGCCATTCGTTCATAGATCAGTCGACCAATTGTTTGGCCATGCTCTACGAGAAACGGTACTTCACGAGAGCGAACTTCCAGCACAGCTCGACTACCCTCGCCTGCCGCACCAGCGTTGCCGAAGCCTGGATCAAAGAACCCCGCATAGTGGACACGAAATTCGCCAACGAGAGGATCGAATGGAACCATCTCTGCCGCATAGTCTGGTGGCACATGAACGGCTTCACGCGACACAAGAATGTAGAACTCGTCCGGGTCTAGGATCAATTCGCCATTGTCGCGGTCGTAAATCGGTTCCCAAAAATCCAACACATCCAACATCGCCTTTTTGTCGACATCAACAACAGCTGTATGACGCTTCGAACGATATCCAATCAATCCACCTCGATCATCACCTTTAAGGTCAATCGAAAGAGCGACGCCATTGTCGACAGGAGCATTTTCGTCAAACACGAGCGTTTCTTTGGCGTGCAAAGCTTGGTGCTCTTCAACGCTTAAACGAGTATCCCCATCACGGAAACGAATTTGACTGAGACGAGAACCTTGACGTACGAGCACGGGGAACGTGCGAGGGCTGACCTCCAAATAAAGCTTACCTTCATAACCAGCAGGAACCGTATCGAACGCTCGACCTTGATCTGTGATGACGCGGGTGAAGATATCTAAGCGCCCGGTGGAGCTTTTAGGGTTGGTTGTCGCACTAACGGCCTGTGGAAGGTTTAGACTTTCCATAAGTGGGACAATGTAAACACATCCACGCTCTAGAACGGAACCGACAGACAAATCGATCTCATGAAGCTTGAGCTCTTCAATCCGGTCAACAACAGAACTGCCCGGTCCCGGCAAAAAGCTAGCTCGAACACGAAATGCTCTATCTCCAAGGCGAAGATCCAAACTGGCAGGTTGTATTTGATCATCGTCAAATGGAGCGGAAATATTGATGCTGCCATTAGCGTTTAAGTCCGCAATCATTCTTGCAGAAAAGATACCGGTTACTTCAGCCATGCTCAAACTCGATCCGCCCTAGAAATCTATTTGCTACTCCCTAGCAATATTGACGCGAAGGTGCAATTGGCGTTACATCATGCCCACATATGGTGGTGATTTGGCCGGTCTGATTGCAGCCACCTTAAAAAACTTGCTAAAGTCGACCGTACTGCCGGCCAAATTGGGTCGGCATTTTTGTTTGGAGCACTAAAATGGCTGATCAAAAGAACCCGTTGGCAAACACAAAGAACCACCGCACAGCAACGCAAATGGTGCACGGTGGCGGTCAGCGCACACAGTTCGGTGAAACATCTGAAGCTTTGTTTTTGAATTCAGGTTTCGTTTATGACACATCAGCCGCGGCAGAAGCACGGTTCATGGGTGAAGACGATGGTCATATTTACTCCCGTTTTTCCAATCCTTCATATGACATGTTTCAAGATCGCATGTGTTTGATTGAAGGTGCTGAAGCCGCACGCGCGACTGCAACAGGCATGGCAGCGGTTACCACAGCTGTTATGAGCCAAGTGCGTGCAGGTGACCACGTTGTCGCTGCTCGGGCGTTGTTTGGCGGCTGCCGTTTTGTAGTTGAAGACTATTTGCCACGTTGGGGTGTCAACTCGACATTGGTCGACGGACGTGACCCAGAAAACTTCGCTAAGGCAATGAAACCCAATACTAAGGCAATCTTCATCGAAACGCCGACAAACCCAACACTTGAGTTGGTCGACATCGCAGCCGTGGCTGAAATCGCACACGCGCATGGCGCTGTTTTGATTGTTGACAATGTTTTTGCCACGCCAATGTTCCAGAAGCCCTTGGCACTTGGCGCAGACTTAGTGACCTATTCAGCGACAAAACATATTGATGGTCAAGGTCGGTGTATGGGCGGCGTCATCCTTGGTTCAAAAGAACTAATCGAAGCGGACGTCCACACAATCATCCGTCAAACCGGACCGACCATTAGCCCGTTTAATGCTTGGGTTATGCTCAAAGGCCTTGAAACATTAGCCATTCGTGTGGAGCGCATGACCCAGTCTGCCGCAGCGCTTGCTAATTTCTTGGCAGAGCATCCAAAGATCGACAAAGTGTTCTATCCGCATCACAAATCACATCCTCAGTATGAGCTTGGCAAAAAGCAGATGTCTTCTGGCTCCACTATGCTGGCGTTTGAAGTTGGCGCAAATGCGGGAGATCAAGATCGTAGCAACCAGAGCAATGCTTTCAGGGTTGCTGATGAGCTAAGCATTATCAAGATTTCAAACAATCTGGGTGATGCGAAATCGATAATAACTCACCCAGCGACGACTACGCACCAACGTTTCAGCGAAGAAGAGCGCCTCGAGGCCGGCATTAATCGCAAGTTGCTCCGTTTGTCTGTTGGTTTGGAAGATGGGCAAGATTTGATCGACGACTTTGCTTACGCACTGGACCAAATCTAGGTTTTCCTATGGGCAACAATCTGGGTTTCTCGTACAAAGTTCGCAAGAATGGTGAGGTGAAGATCTCACACAACGGTCGACTTGCGACCACGTTGCGCAATGACGATGCAATAGACTTCATCGATGAAATGAGCGACTGCGAGTTTCAAGATCAGCAACAAGTCATGGCGCGGATTACCGGAAACTATAAACACGGCAATGAGCGGGTCGCTAAGAACCATCCGCGCAACCGGCGTTAGTCTTTCGTCACGAACGAACCAAATTGCTGATATGCCAACCAAACACGCGCAAACGCGGTGTAGAAACACCCTGCGGCGAACAAATAGGCTAACAGGCTGAAGTGTTGTGGCCACACGCATAAGATGACGAAAAAGGCGATGGTCTCGGTGCCCTCCAGCAAGCCCGTGGAGAAATACAGAGATTTGGACCCACGTTGTTGCGTACTAAGCTCGTGCTTCTCAGCCAATATCGCATAGCCCAAAAAAGTACCCCCGTTGAAATAGAACGAAAGCAATAGCACAGCCCCGGCTATGCCATTTGTTGTCGGGTCAAGGACAACAAATGCCATGGGGATCGCACCGTAAAACAAGAAATCGGCGACAATGTCATAATATCCGCCAAAATCAGTTTTCCTTGTTGCTCTTGCGACAGCACCATCCAATCCATCCGCAATGCGTGAAATCAAAATCAACCATATAGCCAAATGAAGGCTGCTCAATGCGATGGCAGCCGCTGCGACAAGTCCAATTACCGCGCCAGCAAATGTAACGCCATTTGCGCTTATGCCAGTCTTGGCAAGTTGAACGCCAGCTGCGTTGAGTGGGCCATCGATGATCTTGCGCATTTTACCGTCGAGCATTGCTGGTCTTTCTTTAGAAACTTCGTTCCCTCTTCATAACATACTGCTCTACAATCACTTGTTCATTTTCAAGTGAACAATGTTTGTGATAGGGCTATTTCCGATTGCAGTTCGATTTGGAGCAATTTGCGCACCGCCTATGGAATTCCGTCCGGTTTTAATGATCATCGGCGCATTGACTGCGACATTGGGTTGCTCAATGTTTTTGCCTGCGCTCGCAGATGCTCTTGTCGGCAATCCCGACTGGATCGTGTTTGTAACCGCAGGGTTGATCACCACATTTCTAGGTGCTGGCACGTGGGCGGCTACTTTTGGCAAAGACCGTTCGTTGAACGCCCGGCAAGCCTTCTTTCTGACAGCGACAATTTGGATTGTGCTGGCGTTCTTTGGCGCTCTGCCGTTCTATTGGGCAGACTTGCAGCTGAGCTATACCGACGCTTTCTTTGAATCCATGTCAGGCTTAACCACAACTGGCGCGACTGTGATTACAGGTTTAGACAATTTGCCACCTGGTATTCTGCTGTGGCGCGGATTGCTAGAATGGTTTGGCGGACTGGGTATCATTGTGATGGCAGTCGCGGTTTTGCCAATGCTTCAAATTGGTGGCATGCAGATGTTTAAGGCTGAAGCCTTTGACACACCGGACAAAATCTTGCCTCGAGCGGCACAAATTGCTTCGGGCATGATGTCAATTTACCTGTTTCTGACACTCGTTTGTGCCATGGCTTATTGGTCCGCTGGCATGTCTTTGTTTGATGCAACCGTCCACGCTATGACCACGGTTGCGACCGGAGGCTTCTCAACCAAAGACGCTTCAATCGGTGGGTTCGATTCAGCGATGATCGACTACATCGCTATCATTTTTATGATTTTGGGCGCGCTGCCATTTCTCTTGTTCTTGCGGTTCTTCCACGCAGACTTCAAAAGCATTTTCCAAGACAGCCAAGTTCGCGCATTCCTCATGACAATCTGCGCATTTGTTATACTCGCGGTGGGTATCCAATACATTTCGAGTGTAGCCACCGGTGAAACGGCGCTGCGGCATGCTCTATTCTCAGTCATTTCAGTTATGACGGGAACTGGATATGCAACCACAAACTATGGCGCATGGGGTTCTCAAGCGGTCACGCTTTTCTTCATTCTCACGTTCATCGGAGGCTGTGCCGGATCAACGTCTTGCGGAATTAAAATCTTTAGATTTCAAGTATTATTCCTGAACCTTAAACAGCACATCCGCGAAATTCTCTATCCGTCTGTCGTCTATGTGAAGCGATACAATGGCGCTATTCTAACCGAAGACGTTTCCGCGTCAGTGATGAGCTTTGCGTTCCTGTACATCATGGCATTTATGGTGCTGGCGCTGTTGCTTTCACTTACTGGTCTTGATCCGCTAACAGCCTTTTCAGGTGCTGCAACTGCAATTTCAAATGTTGGACCAGGCCTTGGCGAGACCATTGGTCCCGCCGGAAACTTCTCAACACTACCTGAGGTTTCAAAGTGGTTACTTTCAGCCGGCATGATTGTGGGCCGACTGGAGATATTCACCGTTATTGTTCTGTTCTTGCCACGCTTCTGGCGGCACTAAACAAACTTACTCGGCAGGGTCTACTCTTGGTTCCGAGTGATGACGACCTTGGAAGATGTCGCCTAGCTTCTGACGTTCTTCAACCTTGGGAGCACCAAATTGCCACGCGAAGTAAACTCTGATCCAGCCCCAAACCCAAGCAACGCACACGCCGATATCTGCACCAATGCCAATGAATGCGGGCACAAGGAACAAGACTAACGTTGTGGCTAGGCCCAATCCGAATACGATCGTTATCGCCATTGGGATAAGGAACTGAGCTTGCAGGCTTGTTTCGAATAGTAACGGGGTTAGTCCGCCAATGGTCGTGAGCGAAGTAAGCAAAACAGCACGTAGCCTATCCCTTGCCGCACCTGTGGCAGCAACTTCAAGACTATCGCCCTCCTCTACTCTTTCCTGCAAACGAGAGACAAACACAATCGAGTCATTCACCAAAATCCCAGCTAGACCGAGTAGTCCCATCATTGAAATAATCGTCAGATTATAGCCAAGAAAATAGTGGCCCCAAATAGCGCCAACGACACCGAATGGAATAATGAGCATCACGGCAAGAGGCGTGTAGTAGGAAGCAAAGATCCAAGAGATAATCACGTACATAATAGCAAGTGCGATAATGCCACCTAGTTGCAAGTCACCAAATGCTGCGGATTGCTCTGCTTGCGTGCCGCCAATGCTATAGTCAACGCCGTACTTCGACGTAATGCCATCTAGATGTTCATTCTCTAATCTTTCGAGCACGTCAGCGGCCTGCACGATTGAAGTATCAGTATCGGCGCGAACGGTGACGTTGGTTTTGCCTTCATCGCGGATAATTCGATTGAAGCCTTGGCTTTCCGAGAATGTAACGACTTCGGAAATTGGCACGTAGTTGCCGCTGTCCGAACGAACCCAAAGATTGCGGAGCGCCCCTGAACCTGTTGCTGTCGATTGGCGCTCTACGCGGATAGAGATTTCCTCTTCTTCCTGCGCAACACGTCGTGCAAGTCGGCCTTCAAATGTATCTCGAATTTGAGAGCCAAGGCTGTCCAGCGAAAAACCAAGTGCCGTACCGCGAGGCGTGAGTTCTAGTGAAAGCTCAGGTTTGCCGTAACTAAGTGTATCTGAGATCGCCTGAACACCTTCAAAACCCTCAAGGATTGCTTGCAGTTCTTCAGAAGCCTTTTTAAGAGTGGCCACTTCGCCACCAGTGAATTGCACGTCAATCGCACGTCCTGGGGGACCACCACGCGGTTCACGAACTGAAATTCTATCCACGCCTGCAATCGTTGGAACATTCTCGCGGATCGCACGACCGATTTGGTTAGTTCTAACTGAACGCAGTTCCGCAGCTGTTAGGAAAATAGAAAGGCTGGCTCGCCCCTCTTCTAAATCAAGTGATGCAAAAGTCGTTTTGATTAGTTTCTCGCCATCTGGAGTGAGATCTTTTTCTACTGTTTCAACAGCTTTACCTAGTTCATCAACAAGATCGTACATCGCTTCTTGCGGCACACCGGGTTGGAAGAATGCTGTAACCGTTACGGTTTCTCCTTCAACCGATGGAAAGAACTCAAAGCCCAATTTGCCAGCTGGAATAAGTGCTACACCAACAATGGTCAAAGCAAGTGCAACTGCAACAGTTGCATACCGCCAGCGATAAGACAGATCTGCCACGAAACCGAAAATCTTGTCTTTAAAGAAATCAAAACCAGCATCAAAGTTGCGGCGGAACGCTCCTGGTTCCTTACGCACTTTCGGCAGCGCATGAGACAAGTGCCCTGGCAAAACCAAAAAACATTCAATCAACGACGCGATCAAAACTGCGATCACAACCATAGGTAACGCAGATAGAATCTGTCCGATCACATCGCCAACCAGAAGGATCGGCCCGAAAGCAGCCATCGTCGTTAGGCTTGCAGCTATTACAGGCGCTGCCATCCGCCCGGCTCCAGCTATAGCAGCTTCTTGTCGACTATCTCCGAGGGCGTAACGAGTAGCGGTGTGTTCACCCACCACAATGGCATCGTCAACAATGATCCCGAGGGTCAATAACAATGCGAACATTGAAATCATGTTGATCGTTTGGCCTGTGAAATACATCACCCCGAGCGTTGCCAGAATTGAAACTGGAATTCCTACAGCAACCCAGAAAGCTATTCTGAAATCCAGAAAGATAAACAGGACAACCAGCACAATGAGGAGACCACCAACACCGTTTTTAATCAAAAGCCCGAGGCGGTCTTCCACCAACTCTGCAGCCGCATTGAATACTTCAATCTCAAGAGAATCCGGATACTGCCCACGAACATCATCGAGGTAGTTTTGCATCTTCTCGTAGCTTTCAACGGTGTCTGCTGTCGCTGACCGCGCTACTGAGAGTTGGATCGCACGTTGACCACGCATCAAGCCCGTAGATGCGCCATCGTCATAACCATCTTCGATTATGGAAACATCGCCTAGCAACAGTTTCTCGCCCGTAGGTGAAGTGCGCAGTTCAAAGTTGGCGAGTTCCGCAATTGTTACTTCAGGTGCGATTGCACGGATTTGCGCTTCGATTTCGCCGTCAAGAGACCCTGATGGCCTGTCTTGCGTGTTCAAGGTAATTGCCCGAGAAATATCCGCTGTTGTTAAATCAAGCTGACGCAATTTTGCATCGTCGACCAAAACTCGGATTTCGCGTGCCCTATAGCCCGTGAACGTAACTCGGTCCACGCCAGCATCGAGCAATCCATCACGAATATCACGCGCATATTTGCGCAACGTCGCCTCTGGAAACGGTCCCGAGAGGCCTATGTCAGCAATGGGATCAAAGAATTTTGGTCGGTCAACTTCTGGCTTTTCAGACTCTTCAGGTAGATTAGAGATGGCCTCAACAGCCGCCTCGACCTGCGCCTCTGCAACCCGTAAATCAGTATCTCGCTCGAACTCTAATGCAATACTACCGCGGCCTTCACGAGCTTGAGAGCTCATGGACTTCACGCCATCTAAGAAACGAACGGAAGGTTCAATCACCTGCAACATATTCTTGCGAATATCGTCTGCACTCGCGCCCGACCATTCCAAAGATATGTTGATTGTCCCAACTTCAAGCGAAGGAAAGAACTGGCGGTTAAGCTTAGAAATTCCCCAAACACCAAACAAGATCAGCAGAACCATCAAAAGGTTGGCGGCATTCTTGTGTCGGACGAAAATCTCGAGAATGTTACGAGCGGATTTGGTTTGCATATTAGTTACCCGGCTTTGTGACTATGCCACCAGCTTCGCCACTGTTCTGGCGTCGATTTGGCCTATTCGGATTGCGTTGCCCGTTTTGCCCCGGTTTTGCTTGACCTTCAGCGCCAGTTGCTTTGCCGCCCTCTGGTCGTCCCTCTCCGCCTTGACCGCCTTGTTGACGTTGGGGCCTGACGAAGGGCGAAGGCTGACCTTCATTTACAATAGCAACACCATCGCCTGCTTGGGCGATACGGGTCGTAATAATGGACGTCCCCGGTTCAATCTGGCTAGCGACCAGCAAGTTTTCACCATCGCGGGCGAGGATCTGTATGTCGCGCCGCATCATCCGACTGTCTTCATCGATATAAACATATGAATTGTCATAGACTGCT
>Ga0315336_1001342_pt1 | contig 49236 bp, 44 predicted proteins | sample ASW5metaG_FD_204512 | JGI IMG/M metagenome (GOLD analysis project Ga0315336, IMG submission 204512) | Ammonia-oxidizing marine archaeal communities from Monterey Bay, California, United States - ASW #5 | ecosystem: Environmental > Aquatic > Marine > Intertidal zone | place: USA: California...
CGTGGAAGCTTGCCGGCGCCAAAGATGATCAGCACGATCACCAGGACTAAAATTACCTGCCAAGGCCCGATACTCATTATGAAACTCCTTGTCTTAAGCGCCAGCTCGATGGCCCGCGCATCATGCCAGAAAGCGGTCGCCGCCGCAACGCGATGCGAATCACCCAGTTTACTTCATTATTCGTGTAAAATTAACTAAGTATTCTCTTAAATGATCATTCTTTGATCCTGTCCCCTAGACCGGCGGGACTAGACCGGGCCTGTCGGGAAAACGAAGACGTGCGTATCGTCGACATGCACGGTGGCATGTTGGCCCGGTTGCGGCCGGCCGCCGGTCACGCGCGCGGTCAAATGATCGCCGCCGGCGCAGACTTCCATCTGCGTCAACGCATACGGCCCCATGGTCCGGGCGCTCCGGACTTCGACCGCTGAGCCGGCATCTTCGCCGTCGAATGACAGGCCCTCAGGCCGTACCAGCACTTCAACCGCGGTGCCGTCACGCAGACCCGGCGCCGGGAAATGACCGATCGAGGTGGTCACCGAAGCCTGCTCGACGACGCCGTGCAGCACGTTGACGTCATTGAAAAACCGCACCATGAAGCCGTCGACGGGATGGTCATAGAGGTCTTCGGGCGCACCGGATTGAACAATATGCCCCTTACGCATGACCGCGATCCGGTCGGCCATGAGCATCGCCTCCTCGGGATCGTGGGTGACCAGCAACATGGCGGCGCCGGTTTCCTTTAACAGCGCCAGGCTGTCGTCGCGCACACGGTTTCGCAGACGAACGTCGAGATTGGCAAACGGCTCATCCAGCAACATGACCCCGGGGCTCGGCGCCAATGCCCGGGCAAGCGCCACCCGTTGCTGTTCGCCGCCCGACAGGGCATGGGGATATTGCGCCGTGTGGGTGTCCAGCCCGACCCGCGCCAACAACTCCGTGGCCTTGTTTTGGCGCGCCGCCGCCGGCAACTCGGTCAAGCCGAAGGCGACGTTTTCAAGCGCCGTCAAATGCGGGAACAGCGCATAATCTTGAAACACCATGCCAACATTGCGGCGTTCCGGCGGCACCGAACGGCCGGGCTCGGCAACCAGGCGATCGCCAACGAACACCCGTCCGCGCTGCAAGGTCTCAAGGCCGGCGGCGACGCGCAACGTCGTTGTCTTGCCGCAGCCCGACGGCCCCAACAAACACAGAATTTCCCCGGGCTCGACGGCAAGCGACACGCCGCTTACCGCCTCTATGCCGTGAAAGGCGTGGTAGAGATCCTCGAGGACGAGACCGGTCACAATCCACCGCCTCAGCCGGATCCATCGGTGCGATTGCCGCCGTCGGCCGCCACGTCGTCTAGGCCGCCCTCGAACTCGTCGTCCCATGGGTCCTCTTCAGCCTCGGCATCGGCATCACTCTCATCTTCGGACACCGGCCGCGGCACGCTGGCCGGCGGCGTCACGCTCAACAATCCCGTGGCACGCAATTCGTCGAGGCCCGGTAGGTCCTGTACGCTTTCCAGCCCGAAATGGATCAAGAAATCATCGGTCGTGCCATAGGTCACCGGTCGCCCCGGCGTCCGGCGTCGGCCGCGCGGCCGAATCCAACCCGCCTCGAACAACACGTCCAGCGTCCCCTTCGACAGCGACACGCCCCGCACCTCTTCGATTTCGGCACGGGTCATCGGCTGGTGGTAGGCGATGATCGCCAAGGTTTCGGTTGCCGCCCGGGACAACCGACGCGCGACCTGGCGTTCTTCCGACATCAGAAAGCCGAGGTCGGCAGCGGTTTGAAAGGACCAGCGCCCGGCCCGCGTAACCAGTTCGATGCCATGGCCTTCAAATTCTCCGGCCAGCGCGCCCATCACGGCGTCGACATCGACGTCGTCAGGCAAGCGCCGTTCCAGGGTCGCCTTGTCCAGCGGCTCCTTGGCCGCGAACAAAAGCGCTTCAGCCATTCTGAGATGCTGCCGTTCGATGCTCATTTCTTGTTCTTGTTCCGCCGTAAGTAAATCGGACCAAAGGTTTCGGCTTGACGAATTTCCAGTTGCCCTTGTTTGACCATTTCCAGGCTCGCCGCGAAGGTCGACGCGGTCGCCGAGCGCATGGCGAAAGGCTCGACCAGACCGGGCGGCAGAAATGTCTGCAGCGTTGTCCAGTCTGGCATGGCACCCAACATGTCGCGCAAATGGCCAAGCGCGCGTTCAATGGCAAAAACTTGGTCGCGGCGCAAGCGCAGCGGCTCGGAAACACCGCGGCTTTCGCGATGGATCGCATAGGCCTTCAGCAGATCGAACAGGCTGCAGTCGAAGTCGGTGTTGCGGATGATGGTGACGCCTTCGGGTGCGCCGCGCTGAAACACGTCGATGCCGACGCGTGAATTTCCCAACAACGCCTCGGCGGCTTCCCGCATCGCGTCCAGGCGTTGCAGCTGGAACGACAGCCGCGCCGCCAATTCATCGCCGCTTGGTTCCTCCGTGTCCGGTTCGGGCAGCAGCAGCCGGGATTTCAGATAGGCAAGCCACGCCGCCATAACCAGATACTCGGCCGCCAACTCCAGGCGCACGTGGCGCGCGTGTTCGACGAAATCGAGGTACTGATTGGCCAGTTCCAGGATTGAAATGCGCGTGAGGTCGACTTTTTGCTCGCGCGCCAGGGTCAGCAGCAGATCAAGCGGCCCTTCATAACCGTCGACATCGACGACAAAGGCGCCGCCGGAATCGTCCGACGCCGGCTTGACGTCCTCGAACGCCGCAACTTGATCTTGCTCGCTCACTGCCTCACCGCCTCCCTAGAAACGCGCATGATAGCGCTTCTCGGCGCCGCTGGCGACGGCAACCGGCTACGCCGGCCCTCATGCCAGCAGCTCCGCCAGACGATCGGCCGATCGCTGCCGTTCGGCCACGTCGCCACGCACCATGCTTCGCCGATTGCGGCGATAGCGTCGCGCACCGTCCTCCGACAAGGCTGGCACCTTGGCCGCCACCCTCTGCATTTCCGCCAACACCCCGGAACAATGCAAGGCGATGTCGCAGCCCGCGGCAACGGCGGCCGCGGCCCGATCCTCCAGCGCACCCGACAACGCCGACATGTTGAGGTCGTCAGTCAGCAACAATCCGTCGAAGCCGATGGCGCCGCGGATCACGGTCTCGATGACACGCGGCGACAGGGTCGCCGGCAAGCCGGCATCAATCGCCGGATAAAGCACATGGCCGGTCATGCCCCAAGCCGTTTCAGACAAGGCCCGAAATGGCGCCAAGTCGTGCGCCGCGAGAGCGTCCAAGCCGGCTTCCACGACCGGGAGATCATGATGAGAATCGACCCGCGCCCGCCCCTGTCCCGGCATGTGTTTGATGACACCCGTGACACCATAATCGGCAAGCCCGGCAAGGGCTGCTTCGCCGAGCGGAATGGCGATAGTCGGGTCGCCGGAAAAGGCGCGGTCGCCGATCGCCTGATGAGCGCCGTCGGTCGGCAGGTCTAACACCGGCAAACAATCCACGTCGATGCCGAGGTCGACCAATTCGGCGGCGATCAATCGCGCGTTGATCCGCACCGCTTCAACGGCCGCGGCCGCATCGCGTCCATAGAGATGACCGAAGCGGGCCGGCGCCGGCACGTCGCGCCAATGCGGCGGCCGCAACCGGCGGACGCGACCGCCTTCCTGATCGATCAGGATCGGCGCATCGTCCCGCCCGACGCTCTGCCGCAGCGCGTCGGTCAGCGCCTTGACTTGCGCCGGATGATCGCAATTGCGGGCGAACAGAATGAAGCCCAACGGATCGGCAGCGGCGAAAAACCGCGCCTCGTCATCCGCGAGGTCGGTGCCGGCGCAGCCGAAGATGACCGCCTTAGGCCGCTTGGCGTCATTGTTTGACAACCAAACACCCCTGTTTGCGTGCTTTGAGTTGATCGCAAATCATTTGCGGCGCGACCCGGTTGGCGAAGACGGCGGAAATGGCTTGCAGCCGGAAGAAGATGCCTTTGTCCTGGCCGAGGTCGACTTCGATGACGCGGTGACCGAGCCCTTTGAGCTGACCGGCGTTTTTGGTCGAAATCTTATCCCAACCGCGTTCCGCCGCCTCGCGGCTGCGATAGGATCCTAATTGTACGACATAATCCCCGGTCGTCGCCGATGGCGCCGTCACCGGCGGCGTGACCGGTTTTGGGACACGGACAGCGGCGGTTTGCGTCTCGGCCGACGGTTCAGCGGCCGGCGCCACATCGGTCTTGGCGCCGGCGACCGGTGCCGCCTTGACGGCAGACGCGCTACCGATCGCGGCGTCCGACAGCGGCGCCTCGCTGATCCGGGCCATCGGCTTAGCCGGCATCTTCGGTCCGTCGGATCCTTCAATCCGAAGCTTGGCCGCGCCGTCTTCTCTAGCCACTTCGGGCTCCGATTTCGGCGCTTCCGACGGCGGCAGCAAGAACTCGCTTTCCTGTTTATCCGGCGCCTTCTCCATGGTTTCGTACACACGCTTGTCCTGATCGGGCACGCGCATGCCACCCGGCTCGCTCGGCTTGATCTTATTGGCGCCTTCCGGCGCCTTGATCAATGGCGGCGCCAAGGTCGCGCCTTTGTTGATGCCTTCGTCATAGACGTACCAGATTATGACCGCGAAGGCCGCCACCACCATGACGGCGGCACCGGCAATGGCGCGCCGCACCACGATCCTGCGGCCGCTGCCGTTCTCCATTTCAGTTTCATCGTTCATGAGCGAAGCTCGTCCAATGGTTCGACTCCGATGACCGCCAAGCCGCTTGCCACCACGATCGCCACCGCTTCGACCAAAGCCAGCCGGGCCTGGGTCAGACTCGGGTCGTCGGCAACGATGAAGCGCAGCCCGGTATCCCGGCCCTTTGTCCACAGGCCGTGAAAGGCGCCGGCAAGATCGTAGAGATAGAACGCGACCCGGTGCGGCTCGTGCGCCGCCGCCGCGGTCTCGACGATGCGTGGCCAGTTGGCCAAAAACTTGATCAAGGCGAGCTCGGCCTCGCCGTCCAACCGGTCGAGCGGCGCCGCCTTCAAGGCATCCCGATCCATCGCCAAGCCGGGTATTTCACGACCGGCATTGCGGAACACGGATTTCGCCCGCGCATGGGCGTATTGCACATAGAATACCGCGTTGTCTTTCGACTGCTCGGTCACTTTGGCGAAATCGAATTCCAAGGGCGCGTCGTTCTTGCGGGTCAGCATGATGAAGCGGAAGATGTCCTTGCCGATGCCATCGTGCTCGACGACGTCGCGCAGGCTGACGAAGGTGCCCGCCCGTTTCGACATGCGGACCGGCTCGCCGCCGTCCAAAAACGTGACCAACTGGCAGATTTTGACATCAAGCGCGCCGGCGCTTTCGGTGACCGCCTTGGTCGCCGCCTTCATACGCTTGACGTAACCGCCGTGATCGGCGCCCCAAACGTCGATCATCGTGGCGAAGCCGCGCCGGAATTTGTCGTTGTGGTAGGCAATGTCGGCGGCGAAATAGGTCCAGCTGCCGTCGGACTTCTTTAGCGGCCGGTCGACGTCGTCGCCGAACCCGGTGGCGCGAAACAAAAGCTGCGGCCGCGGCTCCCAATCTTCCGGCTTCTTGCCCTTGGGCGGTTCCAACACGCCGGTATAAACCAGATCCCGTTTTTCCAAGGCGGCGACCGCCTTGTCGATGCCGCCGGCTTGGTGCAGCGCCAATTCCGAGGTGAAGACCGCCTGATCGATGCCCACGGCTTTAAGGTCGGCACGAATGACATCCATCAGATAATCGGTGGAAAAGCCGCGGATCGGCGCCAGCCAGGCGCTTTCCGGCGCCGATCGCCACTGGTCTCCGTCGCGTTCGGCCAAGGCCTCTGCCATGTCTTTTACGTAGGCGCCGGGATAAAGCCCGTCCGGCATGGCGCCGGCCGCCTCGCCCAAGAATTCCCGGTAGCGGAAATGCACCGACCGGGCGAGCGCGTCGATCTGGGCGCCGGCATCGTTGATGTAATATTCCCGGGTGACGTCGAAACCGGCCTTTTCAAGCAAATTGGCCAAGGCGTCGCCGAACACGGCACCACGGCCATGGCCGACATGCAACGGCCCGGTCGGATTGGCCGACACATATTCCACGTTGACCTTTTCGCCGGCACCGATGTCGGAGCGTCCGTAATCAGGGCCGGCATCGAGGATCTCCGCCAGTTGGCCGTGCCAGAACGACGGCGCCAGGCGCAGATTGATGAAACCGGGACCGGCCACGTCGGCGGCCGCCACTTGCGCGTCGGCCGCCAACATCGGTGCCAGGCGATCGGCGATGTCGCGGGGCTTCATCGCTGCCGGCTTGGCCAGCACCATGGCCGCATTGGTCGAAATGTCGCCGTGACTGGCGTCCCGCGGCGGTTCAATGGTCACTTTCGCGACGTCCAAGCCTTTCGGAAGCACCCCTGAGGCGGACAGACTGTCAACGGCTTCTTCCACTTGATCGCGAAAATGGCGAAAAAAGTTCATGAATCAACAACGTACTATGGCTGGATCTGCGGCAACCTACTCGGCCCGGCGGCTCCGATCAATAATTCAGTCATGAAATGCGGATAAATTGACATTTGCCGCTTAAACCCTACATTTTGGACACGGCTCCCGAAACCAACGCAGTAGCAACGAATTCATGGATGCAAGCCCCAATTCGCTCTCGCCGGTGACAGTGACCGCCAGTGCCGCCAAGCGCATCGGCGAGATTATCCGCGACGACGGCAAACCGGACCTGAAATTGCGGGTAACGGTGAACGGCGGCGGCTGCTCCGGGTTTCAGTATGATTTCGCTCTCGACGATGCCCAGACCGACGACGACATCAGCATCGAACGCGACGGCATCACCGTGCTGATCGATTCGATGTCGCTGCTGTATATCGGCGGCAGCGAAATCGACTATGTCGACGAATTGATCGGCTCGGCGTTCCGCATCAATAATCCGAACGCCACCGCGTCTTGCGGCTGCGGCACGTCATTTTCAATCTGATCCGCCTGTTCCCACGCCTGAAAATCGCCTAGGCTTTCCCTGTCCCGTTACCCGGATTTCGCTGGATGGACTATCGTGTTGCTGTTCGGCGAGCCTGATTCTGTTTTAAGAATCATGGTAGAATATCCAGACTGACGGCCTTCCAATCGAAAGCTGGTCTCCATCCGACCGATCGGCAGAAAACGGATACTGACACGTGGCAGATGCAAATCCGATCAGGGGTTTATGGCATTGTTTTGCTGCTAGAATAGCCGTGCTTTGCGCGGTGATCTTTACGATGGAGGTGGCGATGGCCGACAGCACGTATCAAATTTCCACCGAAACCGATTTCGCTACCAACCGCGCCGCATTCCAAGATTTATGGGAACAGGGCGTCGAGGGTCATTTTACAGGGCGTCGCGACGTTAAAATTGTCTACCGCACATTTACCAAACCTGGCGGCGGGCCGGCGGTGGTGATCTCCAACGGCCGCACTGAAAGTAGTATCAAATATCAGGAGGTGATCTACGACCTGTACAACAACGGTTATCAGGTCTTCATCCTGGATCACCGTGGTCAGGGGTTTTCCGACCGTGAGCCTGACCTGGCGCCGGATCCAAGCGCGGCGGAGTGGCAGATCGGCGATGTGAAGAATTTCGACCACTACGTCGACGATTTAAAGCGGTTTGTCGATTCCGTGGTGCTACCAAGCGGGCCGTCGAAACTGTTGTTGCTGGCCCATTCCATGGGCGGCGGCATTGCCAGCCTTTATTTGATTCGCCATCCCGATGATTTCGCCGCAGCCGCGATGACCTCACCGATGCACCGGCCTGTCGGTGCGAAATGGTTGAGCTGCGGCGCGGTCCGCGGCCTAACCTTTGCGGGCCAAGGCCGGCGGCCAGTGATTGGCAGCAGTGAGTACGAAAAAACCGACGCAGCGGATAACTCCCTCACTCAGAGCGCGACCAGGATCAATTGGTTCAACGACTTTACGGAAACCATTCCAAAAATCCGCATCGGTCCGGTCAGCAATCGCTGGGTTGCGGAGGCCTGTAAGCTGGCAGATCGTCTGCCCAAGGAAGCCGGGCAGGTTCGCACGAAGTTGCTGATCCTTCAGGCCTCGAAAGACACCATCATCAGCAATGAGGCGCAAACCGCCTTTTGCGCCGCCGTCAACGAGGCCGCGCCAGGACGATGCCGATTGGAGCCGATTGTCGGCGCCAAACACGAAATCCTGGTGGAAAAGGATGACTATCGCATTCAAGCGATGACCAAGATCCTCGACCATTTCAAAGAGTAGCTGCCGCACGGCTTATTGTGGCCGACTTGTGCCCCAGGTGAGACTAGGAACTTATCTAAACACATAGCTATACTTGTTGCTGATTAGCGCTCTCCCTGAAGGTCACGAAGTCCGTTGGGGAGGCTCGCTCTAGACCGTTGAACGGAATCTGCCGATGCGCATCGCCACCTGGAACGTCAATTCGATCAAGGCGCGGCTCAATGCCGTGACTGAGTGGCTGCAAGAGGCCAACCCCGACCTGGTCATGCTGCAAGAGCTGAAATGCCAAGATCAGGATTTTCCCGCCGAACCGATCGAGGCGCTCGGCTACAACGTCGCCGTCCACGGCCAGAAGTCCTACAACGGCGTCGCCATCCTCTCCAAGCGGCCCTTCGACGACTGGACCGCCGGCCTGGCCGGTGATCCGGACGACGATCAGGCGCGCTATATCGAGGCGGTGGTGAGCGGTGTGCGCTTCTGCGGGCTCTACCTGCCGAACGGCAACCCGATCGACAGCGACAAGTTCCCCTACAAGCTCGGCTGGATGGACCGCCTCGTCGCCCGCGCCGAACAGCTGCTGAGCGCCGAGGAGCCGTTCGTCATGGCCGGCGACTACAACATCATCCCGACCGACGACGACGTCTTCGATCCGGAAGGCTTTGCCGACGACGCCTTGGCCCGACCGGAAAGCCGCCGGCGCTATCGGACATTGTGCAATCTCGGTCTAACCGACGCCTTCCGCGCCTTCAACAGCGCCCCGCATCTCTACAGCTATTGGGACTACCAGCGCGGTGCCTGGCAGAAGGATTTCGGCGTCCGCATCGACCACCTGCTGCTATCGCCGCAGGCCGCCGACATTGCCACCGCGAGTGGCATCGACCGCAAACCCCGCGGCAAGCCGAAAGCATCCGACCATACGCCGGTCTGGTGCGATCTGGAGATGTAGGAGTTTACGACCGCCGCCCCTCACCCGTCGGTCTTCATCCAGTCTTCGAGTTTCTTCGACTTGCGCGCGATCAACCGCTTGAAATGCGGATTGCCGTCATAGGTGCCTTCGCGTTGGCCGTGGCCCATATGGACGTCGATGGCGGGCACCTCGGTAATGTCGATCGGTACGGTGATCGTGAAGCATTCTGACTGCGGCAACAGACAGGTGTCGCTGTCGCAAGCCTGGTAGCGAACCGCAATCTCGATCGTCGCGCTTTCGTCATCAAGCGGCCGTACTTCGCTGGCCAGTTCGCTGGTCGGATAAATCGGCACGACGATATCGACGGTCCCGCTCCATACCTGCAAGGTGACGTCCATACCAGCGAGGGTGAGCGGCCTGGTCGGCGGCAAGATCGCCTGTTCCACGGTTAGGCCGGGAGGGCCGGCAACGGTGACAGTGGTCGCCACCATGCCGTCCGGCACTGGCTCGCCGTAAATGTGCAGGTCATCGCCAAGTTCGAAGCGCACGACAATGCTGCGACGAATGCCCTGCCGAAGCGTCCCTTGACCACCATGCAACACAGTACTGACTTTGATCTCGCCGCTCTGACTTTGTGCCTTTGGCGCATCGTCGGCCAACGTCACCCGACCGAGCGCCGCGTCAATTAGCAATTCCGCGCTGTCACGTATCTTATACGTGTCATGGAAAAACTTAGCGACCACACAGCCGTCGCCGTCGGTCACATAGACGCCAGGGAACGGAATGCCGTAGAAGAAGCCGTCATCGGGCTCGATTTGGGTGTTTAAGATTCCGTAGCGGCGGATCACTTTGGAATCGATGTCGGAAAGCAACGGAAACGGAATCCGCTGTTTCTCCGCGAACGCCGCCAGCACTTCCTGGTCATCATAGGAAATTCCATAGACCTTGATCCCGGCGGCGACGAATTTTTCGAAGGAATCGCGCAGCTCCCCGAGCTGCGTCCAGCAAGGCGGTCACCAGACCGCGGAACGGTAGAAAAGCACCGCCGCTTTCGCTGTCCCCCTGTCGGCATGGAAGGCAATGTTGGCGCCCGATGCATTCGGCAATTCGAAATCCGGCAGCCGGTCGCCGATCTCTGGGCCGGTCGACTGGCCGTCCGGCAGGCCGCTTCTGATCGGATGCCCGAGCCGCACCGGCGCATCGAAACCAAATTTATCGCGATTGAGGGACACGAGACACTGCTCCTGAGGTGAACAACATGCGCTGAAAGATCACTGTGGGTCCGCTGCCAGTCAACCCGACACCGGGCCGTTCGGACAGAGCCGGACGCCGGGGCGGAGATTTTCGAACGGCAGCTTTTCCGGTTGGTCGATGAAGGCGCCGGGCGCAAAGACTACCAGGATGTCGTCGGCGATATCGGTGAAGTCGCCGCGGAAATGCACCGCGCTTTTCAGGCCGAGGATTTTCTGTTCCGTCGGCTCGACGCCGATATGGCGGAAAATGTCCTTGTCCGCCGCTTGCATGCGGTTGGTGCTGACCAGGACCGAGACGCCGCCGATGGTGAGCACCGCACAAGGACCGAGATTGGCCTCGCTGCCGCCGTAGAACGGCCCCCGGCAAATAAAGCGCCCGTCGGACAGCCCCGTTACCGTGAAGCGGCCTTCGAAAGGCGGATCGCCTTCGGTATAGAGCTTGCCACCGACGGCGAGATCGATCTCCGCCCCCATGCCGGCCGCATGCGCCGCGGCGGCCGCCGCCGGATCGACCAAGGCGCCGATCACCGCCCGCTCCGCCTGGTTTTGCACCAGCGCCGCCAACAGCCCGGTGGTGTCGGACGTCGCGCCGGCGCCGCTGTTGTCTTGGACGTCGGCCAACACCATCAACTGACCGTCGGGTGCCGCCATCCCCTGGCGCACTGCCGCGTCCGGATCCAGAAACGGCACGGAGAACGCGCCCTCGCGTTCCATGATATAGGCATAGAGCTGGTCGGCTGCCTCGTCCGCGGCCGCCTGGTCGTCGCCATAGGCGATCACGACCGGGCCGCAATCATGGATGTCAGCCGGCGGAAAACCGGGCGTAAAGGAGACGTGGGCGACACCGGGCCGACGCTCGATCTCTTCGAGGAACGCGTAAACCCCTTTGGTCGGATCGACCATGGTGCATTGCCCGGTCAACGGCATCAAAAACGGCAGCGCCCGGCGCGCCTTGGCCGGCCGCTTGGCCGCGCCCAGCATTTGGTCCAGATAGCCAGCCGAGCGCACCCCGGTATCGGCGCGGTCGAGGTGGGGATAGGTCCGGTAAGCGATCAAGCCGTCGCATTCCGCCACCATCATGTCGGTGGTGTTGGAATGCAGGTCGAGGCTGACGACAATGGCCATATCCGGCCCGACTTCTGCCCGCACCCGGCGGATCAACTCGCCTTCCGCATCCTCCAAATGTTCCGACACCATGGCGCCATGGAGATCGAGATAGACTGCGTCGATCCCATCGGCAGCCTTGAGGCCGGCCAAGATGATCTCCGACATATTTTCGAATGCTTCGACCGTCACATGGGCCGACGGCACCGCCGCGGCCCAGGCGATCGGCGCGACTTCGTGACCAAGCCGCTTGATCTCTTCGATGAAGCCGCCGATGCCGACATTGCGCCCGGGAAAGCGTTCCAGGATCTCCGCGCCTTGGCTTAGGCCCGGCGATGATTCATGGCGCAGAAAATCCTCCCAACCAGCCTTGATCGGCGCGAATGTATTGGTTTCGTGCATGAAGCCGGCGACGGCGATGGTGGCCATGGGCATATTTCCTTGTAGCTATCCACTTTCGCGCCAACGTAAGCGCGGACGCCAAACGCGACAAGTGGGCGGCCGCCTCTTGCCTTGACAAGGCACCTTCACCACTATCATGTCATGCACCGTTTCTGCTGAGCAAAAGGGTTCGGAGTCATGCCGGAATATCGTTCCAGAACAACCACCCACGGCCGCAATATGGCCGGTGCCCGTGCGCTCTGGCGCGCCACCGGCATGGGCGAAGACGATTTCGAAAAGCCGATCATCGCCATCGCCAACAGCTTTACCCAATTCGTGCCGGGCCATGTCCATTTAAAGGATCTTGGCCAGATGGTCGCGGCCGAGATCGAACGGGTCGGCGGCGTCGGCCGCGAGTTCAACACCATTGCCGTCGATGACGGCATTGCCATGGGCCATGACGGCATGCTCTACAGCCTGCCCTCGCGCGAGCTGATCGCCGATGCCGTTGAATACATGGTCAACGCCCATTGTGCCGACGCGCTGGTCTGCATCTCCAATTGTGACAAGATTACGCCCGGCATGCTGATGGCCGCCATGCGCCTCAACATCCCGGCCATCTTCGTTTCCGGCGGACCAATGGAGGCCGGCAAGGTCGTGGTCGACGGCAAGGAACGCGCCATCGACCTGATCGATGCCATGGTCGCCGGCGCCAATCCCAACGTCGACGACGAACAAAGCCTCGCCATGGAACGCTCGGCCTGCCCGACCTGCGGCTCGTGTTCCGGCATGTTCACGGCCAATTCCATGAACTGTCTGGCCGAGGCGCTCGGCCTGGCGCTGCCCGGCAACGGCAGCCTGCTCGCCACCCACGCCGACCGCAAGGAGCTGTTCCTGGAAGCGGCCCGGCGCATTGTTGAAATCACCCGACGCCACTATGAACTGGACGACAGCGACGTGCTGCCGCGCGAGGTCGCCAGCCGGCGGACTTTCGAAAATGCCATGAAAATGGACATCGCCATGGGTGGCTCGACCAACACGGTGCTGCATCTCCTGGCCGCGGCCAGCGAGGGCGAGATCGATTTCACCATGGCCGACATCGATCGGCTGTCGCGCGAAGTGCCGCATCTCTGCAAGGTCGCGCCGTCGACGCCGGACTTCCACATGGAAGATGTGCATCGCGCCGGCGGCATCATGGCGATCCTTGGCGAAATGGACCGGAGCGGCCTGATCGATACCTCGGTGCCGACCGTGCATGCCGCTACCCTGGCCGAAGCCCTGGCCCAGTGGGACATCAAACAGACCGACAATGAGCAAGTGCAGACGTTCTACCGCGCCGCACCAGGCGGCGTGGCGACCACGGTCGCCTTCAGCCAATCCAGACGCTACACTGAGCTCGATCTCGACCGCGAGAACGGCTGCTTGCGCGACCGCGAGCACGCCTACTCCCAGGATGGCGGCCTGGCAGTGCTCTACGGCAATCTGGCCGAAGAAGGCTGCATCGTGAAGACCGCCGGCGTCGATGCGTCGATCCTGAGCTTCGCTGGCCCGGCGCGCATATTCAATTCCCAGGACGACGCCTGCATCGGCATCCTCGACGGCACCGTGGTGCCGGGCGATGTGGTGATCGTGCGCTATGAGGGCCCACGCGGCGGCCCGGGCATGCAGGAAATGCTCTATCCGACCAGCTATCTAAAATCCATGGGGCTAGACAAAAAATGTGCGCTGGTCACCGACGGGCGCTTTTCCGGCGGATCGTCGGGCCTCAGCATCGGCCACCTCTCGCCGGAAGCCGCTGAAGGCGGCCTGATCGGCCTGATCGAGCCGGGCGACGAGATCGCGATCGACATAACGAGCCGCAGCATCACACTCAATGTCGCCAACGACGTGATCGCGGCGCGGCGCCAGGCCATGGACGCCAAAGGCGCCGATGGCTGGCATCCGGGCCCGCGCAAACGCAAGGTGACGACAGCACTCAAAGCCTACGCGGCGCTGACCACCAGCGCAGCAAAGGGCGCGGTCCGCGACGTCACCGGCATCTATCGGCAAACGTAACCGTTAGCCCGGGGCCAACACCGCGCGATCAAGGCCGGACCACTGCCTATCGTGACAGCGCTATGCCGAATTCGCGGTCGGATGGCCGTAGCGCCACCGTTGCCGGCGCGTGGCGGACCCCAATTGAGACGTCCCGCATACTAAGACGAAGCCATCCCGGTAAAGTGCCAACAAGGGAACCATGGTCTCAAATATCCTATATGTCGGGCGATGTCCGCCGCACCGAGGTGGGCCTGCTATCCGCTTTGCCACGCTTTTCAACCGCCTGGCGCAGAACGGATGCGCAATCCGGGCGCTCGACCCGATTACGCCCGAAGACTCAACCATCTCGGGCGGCTATTCCTGGCACTTTCACGACCGGGTGCAGCTGTTCGACCGCTATAAATGCAGCTACTACACGACGGTTTCCGATTCAGGGTCGACCGCCGACCGGCAACGCTACGCGGCGTATATGGAGGATTTGCTGCCGCGCCTGGTCGCGGCGGATAGGCCGGATCTGGTCCTGGTGGGGGGTGAGTTTTTTGCCAATGGATTGATTGGTGTCGCCAAGCGGTTGGGAATCCCGACCGTACTCACGCCGACGGGCGGGATTCCCGCGTATTTCAGAGGCGTGCTGCCAAAGAAAGCCGGTGAACTTCTTCTGGCTGACGCATCGGAAGCCGATTTGATTATCGCTTGCGCCGCGCATTTGGGCCAGGATCTGCGGACGGCGGGATTCGACAATGTCGAAACAATCCAAAACTTCGTCGATACTGAGAAGTTGTCAGACGGCGCGCGCGACGCCGGCCTTTTGCGGCAGCTTGAAATCGAAGATGGCGATAGCGTCGTCCTGCACGTTTCCAACATGGTGCCATCGAAGCGCGATATTGATGTAGCCGGCGCCGCGCGCCTTGCCTTGAAGCGTGATCCAAGGTTGGTCTTTGTCGTTGTCGGCGATGGCCCCAGCCAATCGGCATTCGAAGCCGCCTGCGAGCGCGATGGCACGAGGGCACGCTTTCGCTTCGTAGGCTGGGTCGATCACGGCCGCATGTCGGCCTTCTACCGCATCGGCGATGTTGTCGTCTCGCCGTCCGAAACCGAAGGCTTGGCGTTGACCTATCTCGAGAGCCAAGCCTGTGGCTGCGTCATCTGCGCCAGCGACATTCCAGCAGCGCACGAGGTCATTGCGCACGACCATACGGGGCTGTTGTTTCGGATGGGAGACATACAAGATTTAGCCGACAAAATTCTGCGCGTCGCGGGCGATAAAGAAATGCGGGCGCGCATTGGCGCCGCGGCCCAGACCTTCGTGCGCCGACACCACAGCCTCGACCATGCCGTGGCGAAATACCAGGCCGCGTTCGAGCGCCTGGTGATGCGATGAACCGAAAAAGCGCTCAGTCAATTGCAACTGTTTTGTTCGGAAGTGACCTGATGCGTCCGGGCTCATAGCGACGCCGCAAAAATCCGCCCACGAACGCCTCAGGCCGCGGGTAGGCGGTCTAAGGCCGCGGTTAGTTTGGCGCGGGCGTTGGCGGCATCGGCGCGGCGTTCGTGTTGCAGCGCGACGACGTGTTCCGGCGCCTTGGCGAGGAAACCGGTATTGGCCAATTTGGCGTCGATCTTGCCGATGTCGCGATCGGCCTTGTCGATTTCCTTCTCCAGGCGCTGGCGTTCTTTGGCGATGTCGATGATTTCGGCAATCGGCAACGCGATCGTCGTCTCGCCCGACACCAATTGCACCGACCCTTCAGGCGGCGTTTCGACGAAGTCGTAGTCGTCGAGCCGGGCCATCCGGGACACCAGCGTCCAATTGTTTTCGAGCCAGGATCTGACCCCGTCGCCGGCATCGATCAGCGCCAGGCCGGTCTTGGCGCCCGGCGGCACCCGCATCTCGGCCCGCACCGAGCGAATGTCGGAAATCAGATCGATCATCCAGCCGATTTCCGCGTCCGCCTCGGCGTCGCCGGCATCGTCGGGATGGTCCGGCCAGACGGCGGTGTCTAGTTGCAGCGCGTCGGCGCCGCCCATCTGTGCCGACAGATCGGCGGTGATGAAGGGCATGACCGGATGCAGCATGATCAGGACCTGTTCCAACACCCAACCGGCCACAGCCCGGGTCTCGGCTTGCAGGGCCGCGTCGTCGCTTTGCAGCAGCGGCTTGGCGAACTCCAAATACCAGTCACAAAACACATGCCAGGTGAATTGATAGATCTCGTTGGCCGCCTCGTTGAAACGGTAGTCTTCGAGCGCGCCGCGCACGGCTGTTTCCGCCCGCGCCGTGGCGCCGACGATCCAGCGGTTCAGGCGATGATCTGTGCTGTAGGCGTCAAACCCCGGCGGCACCCGGCAGTCGTTCATTTCACAGAGCCGGGCTGCGTTCCAGAGCTTGGTGCCAAAATTTCGATAACCCTCGATCCGGCTCTCGGTGAGCTTGATATCACGGCCCTGAGCCGCCATTGCCGTCAGGGTGAAGCGCAGCGCGTCAGCGCCGTATTCGTCGATCAGCTCCAAAGGGTCGATGACGTTGCCCTTTGACTTCGACATTTTTTGGCCGTGCTCATCGCGCACCAGGGCATGCACATAGACCGTGTGGAACGGCACCTCGTCCATGAAATGCAGACCCATCATGATCATCCGGGCAACCCAAAAGAAGATGATGTCGAACGCGGTGACCAACACATCTGTCGGGTAATAGCGCGCGAGCTCTGGGGTTTCCTCCGGCCAACCCAACGTCGAAAACGGCCAAAGTGCAGAAGAAAACCAGGTATCGAGCACATCTTCATCGCGCCGCAATTCAACGTCATCGCGGCCATAATGGGCGCGCGCGGCGGCCAGCGCCTCGGCCTCCGACAGCTCGACGAATATTTCGCCGTCCGGGCCGTACCAGGCCGGAATCTGATGGCCCCACCAGATCTGGCGCGACACGCACCAGGGCTGGATGTTGCGCATCCACTCGAAATAGGTCGTTTCCCATTGCTTCGGCACGATTTGGATGCGGCCGTCCTCGACCGCCTTGATGGCGGGCTCGGCCAAGGTCTTGGCGTCGACGTACCATTGGTCGGTGAGCCACGGCTCGATAACCACGCCGGAGCGGTCACCGAACGGCAGAACGTGGGTGATGTCATCGATCATTTCGACCAGGCCCAGCACTTCCAGATCGGCCACGACCTGCTTGCGCGCGACGAACCGATCAAGCCCGCGGTAGGGATCGGGCACGGCGTCGTTCAGATGGGCGTTTTCGTCCAAAATGTTGATGACGTCGAGGTCGTGGCGCCGGCCGACGTCGAAATCGTTGAAGTCATGCGCCGGGGTGATCTTCACCGCGCCGGAGCCTTGCTCGGGGTCGGCATAGTCGTCGGCAAAGATTGGTATGCGGCGGCCGACCAGCGGCAGCAGGGCAAACTTGCCGACCAAATGACGATAGCGCTCGTCGTCGGGATGGACGGCCACGCCGCTGTCGCCAAGCATCGTCTCGGGCCGGGTCGTGCCGACGGTTATATAGGTATTATCAAGACCTTCGATCGGGTACTTAATGTGCCACATATGACCCTGCACATCCCGTTGTTCGACTTCCAGATCGGAAATCGCCGTGTGCAGTTTGCAATCCCAGTTGACCAGCCGCTTATCGCGGTAGATCAGGTTTTGTTTGTGTAGGTCGACGAACACCTTGAGCACCGCCGCCGACAGGCCGTCGTCCATCGTGAAGCGTTCCCGCGACCAGTCGCAGGAGGCGCCGAGGCGGCGCAACTGTTGGGTGATCGTGCCGCCGGATTCTTCGCGCCACTGCCAAACCCGGTCGATAAAGCCTTGGCGACCGAGATCGTGGCGGGTCTTGCCTTCCTCGGCCAGTTGCCGCTCGATCACCATTTGCGTGGCGATGCCGGCGTGATCGGTTCCCGGTTGCCACAAGGCGTCGCGGCCGCGCAGGCGCTGATAGCGGATCAGCACGTCTTGCAAGGTATTGTTCAGCGCGTGGCCGATATGCAGGCTGCCGGTTACGTTGGGCGGCGGGATGACGATGGTGTATGGCTTAGCGTTTGCCGACCGGCCGCTGGCAAAAGCGCCGGTGCGTTCCCAATTGTCATAGGTTTGGTGTTCGGCCTCTTGCGGCCGATAGGATTTATCCAACATCGCCAATTCTTTCGTCGCAAGCACACAAAATCCGAATGTCGAGCGCCGGATATAGCCTTTCGACAGCGCTCGGTTCAAGTCTAATGAGGGTCTTCTGTGTTTTGGGCCCCTAGGGGCTAGTGAATGTCGTCGGACTCTTCGGCGCGTCCGGCGAGTTTGGCGACTTCGCGTTCGACGATCCGGGTCACCAACGGCGCCAAGTTATCATCGAGCCATTCTTTCAACATCGGCCGCAGCAACTCCTTGACGATGCTTTCCAAGGTTTGGTTCGACCCCAGCGCCATGCCGCGGGTTTCAGCCATTGTCATGGCCATGCCGGTGAACGCGCTGGTCGTGGCATCGGCCGTCATATCGGATACCAAACCGCCCGATCGGTCCACGACGACAGCCGGCGGCACCGCCGGCTCGGGGTCGACCATGATGTCGTCCAATTCGATATCACTGTCCGTGAGGTCGATCACTTCGCCATCGTCGGTGATCATGTTGGTCAGTTCGAGAACTTCGTCCCCGGCCGCGGATTCGGGTTCTGCCACCGGCTCGGGCTCGGGCTCTGGTTCCGGCTCGGGTTCTGGTTCCGGCTCGGGTTCTGGTTCCGACTCGGGCTCCGGTTCCGGCAGGGCGGCTTCCAGCGCGGCGTCATCGTCCTCGCCGGCCTCTTCCTCGCCGTCTTCGGAGATAATGCGACGGATAGAGGCTAGGATTTCCTCCATCGACGGTTCTTGCTCGTCCTCTTCGGCACCGTCTGCCGTATCTTTTGCTTGCGTTGCCTCGCTCATGACCGCGCTCAGGCCCAAGATTGTCTTGTGGTTCCAAAAGGCTCCAAAGGACGCATCGACGACAATTGCCGATTCAGCCCTGTCGCCAGCATCCTACATTGGCTTACGCCAAAAATCTTACCAAACCGCAAATCACCTGTTATTCGGCCATTTGCACGGCCGCGGCGATAGGCAGTCGGCGCCCGCACGCCCGGCACTGTCACGCTAATCCAGGCCGCCGTCCGTGCCGAACCACTTGTTGCGCACCCGCTGATAGTTGGCGGTCGGATCATAGGATTCGACCGGCAGCTGCATGTCTTCCACGGTAAGCCGGCCGACCGCCAGCAACAGGCCCATTGCGGCGACATATTCGTCGCGTTCGTCCTGCACCAACGACACTTGTGAATCCAGCAATTCCTGCTCGGCGTCCAAGACGTCCAATGTGGTTCGCGAGCCGACTTGCGCTTCCTGCTCGACACCTTCGAGCGCGACTTGGTTAGCGCGCACTTGTTCCCGGTTTGCCTTGATCTTGGATTGCGCCGTCACATAGGCGTCCCAGGCCTGCGACGCCGTCTCACGCACGCTGCGGCGGGCATCTTCGATTTGCACGCGCCGCAAATTGTTCACCTGTCGCGCTTCGCGAACCCGGCTGTAGACCGAGCCCGATTGGTAGAGCGGCACCGAGACTTGCACCGCGAGGCGCCGGCCATCGGTGCCGTCATTGCTCGAGATCTGATCATCGGCCTGGGTCAATTCACCTTCGAGGGCGACCGTCGGCAACAACTCGCCGGAAACCGTACGAATTGTGTGGCGCGACGACGCTTCGTTGTGAATGGCCGATTCGAGATCAGGATTCTCTTCCAGAGCAACAGTGGTGGCTTCGTCCTTGGATTTCGGCAACCCCTTCACCGGCGGCGGCGGCTGTAGTTCAACCGGCGCGTGACCGACCACCCGCACATAGGTGGCGCGGGACGATTCCAGGCCGCCTTCCGCCTCGACACGCTCGGACACCGCCCGGGCAAGACGGGCCTCGGATTGGGCAACGTCGGTGCGGGTCACCTCGCCGACACGAAATCGGTCATTCGCGGCGTCGAGATGGCGCATGAGCACACGCTCATTGTTTCCGGTCAGCTGCACCACAGCCTCGTCGCGCAGGACGTCCATGAAGGCGCGCACAACGTCGAAAAACACTGTCTGTTCAGAGGATTGCAGGTCGGCACGACCGGCAAGCACGCTCTCTTCGGCGGCTTGCGTACCGGCAACCGTACGGCCGCCGCGATAGAGCGGTTGGGTGGCCGTCAGATCAGCCGATTTCGGGTTGAAGGTGTCGCTTCGCGAATTGTCCCGATTTCGATGTTCAGTCGCCAACTCACCGGTGACGGATACGCTCGGGCGCCAACCGGACAAGGCCTGCGAGACGCCCTCATCCGTCGCCCGCAGATCGGCCCTCTGAGCGTCCAGTACGGGGCTGGTTTGATAAGCCGCGACAAAGGCTTCCTGCAGTGTCTCGGCCAATGCCGCCTGCGGCCCCACCAGCGCCAACATGCCGGTAACCGCCAAGACCAAATGGCTTGTTCGTGTCATTTTTGTCCTCTCCGCCAAACTCCGGCCGATCGACCTTCAGAATTTCCAAATAAACGCAGCCGCAACGGCCACACGGTGTTTACGCGAATCCCAGATTTAACGCTCCTGGCCCGACGCAGTGAAGCGTTTCGGACAGCGACCATACCTTGTCGAAAATGCAGTGAAAAGCTTTGAGATTCCCATGGCTTCGTCGCAAGCACCGATTCCGGGTCAAGTGTTGCCAAAATGCGTCGGCTGGATCCCCTCTCCAACACGTTGAAACCTAAAACACAAACCCGGTCGGCATCTCAAATCCCGGCAACGGCGGACAAGTGGCATCGAACAAAACCTTGCGGGAAACGCCGTCGCCGTGGCGCGAAAAGCGAATCGCCAGACCGGTCGGCTGATCGGAACGAATCACGGCGACCAGCCGCCCGCCCTCAGCCAACTGGTCCAATAGCGCCGCCGGCGCCGCCGGCACCGCACCGTTGAGAAGAATGATGTCGTATGGCCCCTGATCCGGCAGTCCGGCGTCAAAGGCGCCCTCGACCACGGCGGCGTTATCGACCTCAAGATCGGTCAACAGGTCGGTCGCCCGCGCCGCCAACGCCGAATCGCTCTCGACACCGACCACCGTACCGGCCAAGCGGGCGATGACCGCGGTCGAATAACCGCTGCCGCAGCCGACATCGAGCACGATGTCATCGCCGCGCACGTCGGCCGCCTGCAACAGCCGCGCCAGCACCATCGGTTCCATCAAATACCGGCCGTCGGCGATTTCAATGTCTTCGTCCAAATAAGCGACGCCGCGGAGCGACTTGGGCACGAACATCTCCCGCGGCACCTGCTCCATAGCCTGCGCCAGGCGATCGTCGGTGACCTTGTTCGGCCGCAATTGACTGGCCACCATATGGCGGCGCGCCACGGTGAAATGGTCACTATTCGTCATTGCCATCCCGGTACCTCTAAAGAGCGGATCGGACGAAAATCCGTCGACCTTATAAAGCGGCAATGAGCGCCAGACAACGTCCAATTCCGGCAACCTGGCACACACGCCAGCGCTTGACCCTGGGCCACCGGCAACGATATATAGCGCCGAGCGCTTACGGCCTGGTGGCGGAGTGGCTACGCAGCGGACTGCAAATCCGTGTACGCCGGTTCGATTCCGGCCCAGGCCTCCAAGCTTTTCATTGCATGAAATCAATACTTTGAGCCCCCTCAAAAGAGGGCTTTCGTTTTCTGAACGGGACGCTACGCTGGTGGCGATGTGTTAGATCAAACTGCAATAAAATGGATTCATTTTGATGCAGATAATTTGATATATTTCAATGTGTTAGAGCCACTTGATCTGCGTTCGAATTAACGCAGGTCGCTCTAGTGAGGGCGCCGCATGGACATCCGACGATTGTGCGATCACCCGTGACGCGCCGCATGCTGATGATTGAGCTGGATGCGGTGAGCCTGCCGTTCGTGCGCGCTCATTTGGACCGTCTGCCGAATTTTCGCCGGCTGTTGCAGGACGGTGCGGTCCTGGAAACCGAGAGCCCGGGGCATATCGCCAGCGCCAGTGTTTGGCCGACCTTCATGTCGGGCCTGCCGCCGGGCCACCACGGCCATTATTTTCCGTTTCAATGGCATGCCGAACACATGGCGTTTTCCCGGACCAACAAAAAACGCTGGTCGAACGCCATCGACTTTGAACCGTTCTGGTATGACATCGCCCGTCGCGGCATTGCCTGTATGGTTCTGGATCCGACGCAGATTCTGCCGCACGCCGATGTGCCGTGCTTGGAAATCGTCAATTGGTCGACACAAAGTACCGGCCGGGCCTTTGCGTCGGAACCGGTGGTCTTGAAGCAATTGCGCCGCCGCTTCGGTCGCCGGCCGATCGGCAAGGAAGTCCAGGTCGCCAAGACCCGGCCGATGACCGAGGCGATCCGCCGCCGCGCCATCCAGGCGTTGAAGAAGAAAACCGATGCCCTTATTTGGCTTGCGGCGGCCCGGGACTGGCAGTTTTTTCTGGTCTCGTTCCACGAGCTCCATCGCGCCGGCCATAACCTTTGGCCGGACCCGGACGGCGCCGGCTCGGATGCCGCTCCGGATGCCTTGCTCGACGTCTATCGTGCATTTGATACAGAAATCGCGCGCATCCTGAGGGCGGTAGCGGTCAACGACACGACGGTGCTGTTCTTCTCGCTCCATGGCATGGCGGCCAATCGGGCGCAGAACCATTTCATGCCCCACATCATGAACCGTTTGAACACGCTCTATGTGTCGGGCAAAGCCCAATTCGCGCCGACAGAGTCGCGGCCAGGTTTGACCGCGAAACTGCGCGATCGTCTGCCGCCCAGCGTGCAATATGCCGCCGCGGCCAGTCTCGGCGAGGATATCCAGGACTGGGTCGTCAACCGTGAATTCGTCGGCGGCCTCGATTGGTCGGCGACACCAGCCTTTGCCGTACCGACCGGTGGCGAAGGCATGATCCGCTTGAGCCTCAAAGGCCGGGAGCGCTACGGGTTTTTGCCGGATCATGATCAAGCCGTCGGCGCCTATGTCGACTGGCTGCGCGACCGGCTCTTGTGCATCAAGGTAAAAAGCAGCGACGAACCGCTCATCGACGCGGTCAATCTGGTGCGTCACGTCTTTCCCGGGCCGCGCCATTATTTCTTGCCCGATATCGCGCTCCACTGGGCGCCCAAACACCCGGTCACTGAAATTTATTCAGACGACATCGGCGAAATCCGCGTGGCGCTACGGACCGGCCGCGGCGGAAACCACACCGGCGATAGTTTCGCCATTCTCGCAGGCACCGGATCGACCGAAGACCGACTGCCGGGCCTGCGGCATATCACCGACTACAAAACGGTCGTCGAACGCTTCTTCGGCGGGCCGTCGTAACAGAACGCGTTGTGGCCGGACAATAATCACAATTCAGCTGGCCAACTTGGCGATCCGCCACGATGGCGTATGATCGTACTGTGCACAAAGCAAGTTATTCGCCACGCATACGCAATCGAGATCGGTGGGCTCACGGCGCCAACCCGACTTTCGGATAGAAAGGCGACGAAACATGGACGCGACGGAACTCAAAAACATTCAAGCACCGATCTAGGCGCAGTACCGGGACGATCCGGATGCGGCAGTCATCACGCTCAAAGTCCAGGGACAGGTTGGCGAAGGCGTTACCTGCTCCGTGGATACCGGCCGCGCGCTGGTCGAAGCGGGCTTGCATCCGGCCACCGGCGGCACCGGCTTGCATGCTTGTTCCGGCGACATGCTGCTCGAGGCGCTGGTGGCCTGCGCCGGCGTGACACTCAACGCGGTGGCGACGGCCCTCGCGCTGGGCGTTCGGGATGCCCGGGTCAGTGCCGAAGGCGACCTCGACGTCAGGGGAACGCTCGGCGTCGATAAGCAAGCCCCGTCGGATTCCGGGATATCCGCCTGACCTTCGACATCGATGGCGACTTGACGGATGAGCAACTGGCAACCCTCGTGAACCTCACGGAACGGTATTGCGTGGTTTACCAGACACTTAAAGCCGCGCCGCCGATCGACGTGAAGGCAACACAGTCCTAAGACTCTGCTAATGGCGCGGCCAGGCATTGTCATATTATCGACCCGACGCTAAAATTGTATCGGCTTAGGGCCTATTCGTCGAATGCGCGGCTCTTGGCGCATAACGAAAGATCGAAAAAAATCGGAGGAAAACCCATGCAGTGGAAGAAGCCAACGATCGTCGTCATTTCGGTAGGCATGGAAATTAATTGCTACGCCTGCGGCAAGGTCTAATCACCTGACGTAAAGCTTGGCGTCGCCGCTTTCCGAACACTAAAACTTCGCAACCAAACATATCGCGGATCGCGCCAAGCCATTCAGAAGTCAATGTTGACATCTTTTGGCGGCCTAAGTCGCGTCGTACAAAACACCACGTCGCGACAGCAATGCGTGTTTGCAGCGTTTATTTCTTTGTTGGGCCACCGTGCAATGTCCTAATTCAGGGAGGCAATTGGTATGGCTAAAGAAATGCGGATTGGTGCGGCTATGATCGCCGGGGCAATGGCTTTGGCGGGCCTGACGGCCGCGCCGGCTTTGGCACAACAAGCCGACGACCCGAATAACTGGTCGTGGTATCATGGCGATGAAAATGCTTGGCGCTACAGCGCGCTTAGCGCCATCAACAAATCCAATGTTAAGAAACTCAAAGTCGCCTGGATCCATCAGCCCGGCGCCATTGATCAAGGGCTGCAAGCAACGCCACTGGTGATCGACGGTGTCGCATATTATATCGGTGCCTACAACCGTGTGTTCGCGCTCGACGCGGCCACGGGTAAGGAAAAGTGGCACTATTTTCCGAAGCTCGATCCGGTGGTCGAGAGCCTTTTCTTCCAACCGTACAATCGCGGTGTGACCGTCGGACATGGCAATGTCTATCTCGGTACGTTGGATGGACGGGCGGTCGCGCTCGATCAGAAAACCGGCAAGGAAGTCTGGCAGGCGCAGTTGGTCGATACCAAAAAATGCTCCTGCAACTTCACCTCTCCGCCAGTCGTAGTAAAAGACAAGGTCGTGTACGGCCAGACCGGTGGCGAGTATCCGGTGCAGGGCCACATTTTTGGTCTGAATGCCAATACAGGCGCCGTCGCGTGGAAATTCAACACGATCAAGCATGACGATCCGGCCGCCTGGGGTGGCGATTCCGGGAAATTCGGCGGCGGCGGCGGTTGGATGCCAGGCACCTACGACAAATCGACCGACACGTTGTTCTGGGGCACTGGCAATCCCGCTCCCGACTATGATTGGGGCGGCGCACGGCCTGGCAACAATCTCTATACATCAAGCGTCATTGCGTTGAACCCGGACACAGGCGAACTGAAGTGGTTTCATCAAGAAATTCCCCATGACGAGTGGGATTATGATTCCGCACTGGGCGAACTCTGGCTGCTCGACCGTGACGACAAGAAACTCGTCGTTCACCAAAACAAGAGCGGTTATGTCTTTGTCTATCAACGCGACAGCGGCAAGATCGAAAACGTTTGGACGATGAATGAAAATTCAAACTTCGTGAAATCGATCAATCCGAAGACCGGTGAATTGATTGGACGGAACGGTCCAAACTTGGAGAACTCGCCGCATATTTCCTGTCCCTGGATCGCCGGTGGACGGAGCTGGAATTCCGGTTCCTACAGCCCGAAGACCGGACTCTGGTACAACACCGCGATGGAGGCCTGCCTCAAAGTCACGGTTAAAAAGGAAACCCCGGTGGTCGAGCCGGCCGCCCAACTATTCTTTGGCGGCGACATCGAAGCCGTTCATCCGCCGGGCGGCAAGGCGCACGGCCGTCTTGATGCGCGTGACCCGGTGACGGGCGCACGCAAATGGTCGGTGAAGTATAAGTATCCGCCGATCGCCAGCGTGCTGTCGACCGCCGGCGGCTTGGTGTTCACCGGCGATATCGAAGGCAATGTTTTCGCCTATGACGCTGATAGCGGCGAAACGCTGTGGAGCTTCAACACCGGTTCCGGTATCCGCGGCGGCACCATCAGCTATTCAGCCGGCGGCAAGCAATACATCCTCGTACCCAGCGGCCTCGGGTCTCTGGTTATGGGGCTCTATCCCGCCCTGTGGCCGGAAGTCGCGGACTTCCCCGCCGGTGCGACACTGATCGCCTTTTCGGTTGACTAAGGCGTGATCGTTTTGGCGGGGAGCGTCGACGGCTCCCCGCCATTCCTTTGTATTCCTGTGGTTCGACCCCACAATCGATCGGACACGATGCCGAATGTTTTGCTATGCTCAGTATGTCTAACATTTTAACGATTGGGTTCGGAATAGCCGTGTCGATCGCGGCTTCCAGTATCGCATCCGCGGACAGCGATCTCGCCAAGGAAGCGGAGCAGGCCGGTGTTAAGATCGATTTAGCGGACGAACACAACATCGCGGCTGGGGACACTTTGTTCAATAAAAGTTGCACGTTGTACTGCCACGGCAAGGACGGCACCAAGAATCGCGCGCCCTCGCTTAGAAACCGCGACGACCTGACGGTTCGCGATCTGCAATATGTCATTTCCAAAGGCCGCAAGCGCGCCGGCAAGGTCATGCCGGCATGGCGCACGAGGCTGAAAGATGAAGAAATTTGGCAACTCGTCGCCTATCTCGTCAGTCTGCGCGACGCGGGACCGGTTGAGAAGTAGTCGGCGTTCACCGCAAACAGGAGAGCCAGTGACATGCAACGGCGACTTTTGCGCTGGATAGCGTTGGTTGGGTTTATCATGGCGGCCCCTTCTGCCGGAGCGGCAACATTCGCGGAAATTCAGAATAAAGGGCAAATCCTGACATGTGCGTTCGATAACCGGTTGCCCTATTCCAACAGCGAGGGCGACGTTCGCGGCTTGCAAATCGATCTGGCGGAGGAGATCGCGAAAGATCTCGGTGTCGCGTTGGACGTGCGTTGGATCCTATACCGGTTTCACGCCCGCCGCGCCGGGTGCGACATGCAGATGGGCACCGTCGCCAGAATTGGCAAGGGTGACGATGATGATGACGACGACGAGCGCGCATCGAACAGGCGCCTGCAAGGCGCCGCCGGTCAACAGATTTTCAATCTGCGTCAACGCGTGCGGCCAAAGAAGTCCGATCCGTATTTCGCTTCTACCACGCATTTGGTGGCAACGGAGACGCTTGCCAAAGCCACTGAATTCAGCGACTTGAAAGGCCATAAGGTCGCGGCGCTTCACGGCAGCTGGGCACATTTCATGCTCGATCAGAACGGCATCAAACCGGTCACGCGATATGAGACAGATATCGCAATTTTGGACGCTCTCGTTGAGGGCGAAATAGACGCCGGCATAGTCGCCAGCACGTATTTCGGTTGGTTTGGCAAGACCCACCCCGAGGCAAAACTTGCCATCGCCGATGGCTTCGATTTGGATTCCGACATGACCTTCAACGTCGCCGTATCGCTCCGCGGGGCCGATGAGGCGTTGATCAAGCGCGTCAACGAAACCTTGGCTAGATTGCGAAGCGAAGGCTGGCTGGCGAGCCTCTATCAGAAATACGGAATACCCTATCAGGCCCCGCGAACGGCCAAGTGATCATGAACTGGCGTCACGCTTTGGCTACAGCCGTGCTCGTGGCTGCCGGCAGCAGCGATGGCCGAGCCACCTTTGCGCAGGCGACCGCGACGAACATGTTGGCCGCGTCGGCGGGCGCCGACATCGTCCAGCGCAGCACCGAGCGTCCGGGCCAATCCGCGGCCAACTTGTTGGATGATCAAGGCGCGGCAACCAGTTGGGCCTCTGCCGAGGCGATTTTCCCGCAAACCATCATGTTCCGCCTGGCGAAGAACCAGCCGTTTAATCAGGTCGTTATCAATCCGGCGGGCGATCCCGATCCGCGCAATTGGCTGAAAACCCTGGTGATATCGACGGCCGATCCGTTTCCTCATATGGGCGGCTGGACGATGGTCACTGAAATGGAACTGGCCCCCATTGCCAGATCACAGGTATTTGCCTTTGAGGAGGTCCGTGGCCGCTACCTGCGGCTCGAAATCCGATCAGCACAATCGGATGACGCCACCTGGGTGAGCATCGGCAGCGTCGAACTGTTTCAACGCTAGAGCCAAGCTTCCTCAATCCTGGCTCGTATCTGGTTTCTCGCCGTCCGCGCCGTAACGCCGTTTCTCCGCTTCCGGGTCGAATTTGGTCGGGTCGACGTCGCGGAGGCCTTTTCGCGCCGCAGCCGATTGCGGGGTTGTGTAAAACAGGCGCTCGCGGTCTTCCACGTCCGGATCGAAAAACGGGTTGCCGACTCGCAGTTCGGTTTTCTTCTCTCCAGCCTCTTCGATGGCTTCCTGCAGCCTTTCAGCCGTGGCGATGTTCCACGGCAGCGCGTAGTACCTTGGCTCCGCCTCGCCCGGCAGCCGCAGCAGCAAATAGATGCCTTCGCCTTCGGTCCAATCCGTGTAGAGGATCTCGAAATCCTCGAAGCTTTGATGGCGAAATTCAAGCATTGTCGGTTTTGGCCGGCTCAATAAGTCGACCAAGGCGACATAGCCCACCGCCATGGTTACGGCGCCAACCAACAGGCAACCGGCGCGCCAAAACAGCGACCGACGCGACCAGATCGTAACCGTGATCAAGGCGGCAAACAGCAACACAAGCACCGCGAAAATATAGGGAATGTTGAACACCTATCGGGTCCCGTCTCGTTGCCGGCTGTACGACATGCGCTTGGTCGGATCGATTAAGCTTTTCTGCAGACTGTGAATTCGCTTGGCCATCAATTTGCCGAGGCGATTGATGCTAAAGCGCGCAACGGTGATTTCCTGTCCGGTCCGGTCGAGCTGCAATTCCTTTTTGAACAGATGATCCCGCGCGCGCTGTCCCGGCTGGACGACGCTCACCGCGACGGTGACCGGGACCGGGCCGCTGCCGGTGGCGTGTTCGTACAGATGGACGTTGACAATATGCTCGCCCGGCGAAATGCCCCGTGTATAGGAAATCTCGTAGTTGATCGGTGTCGCGTCCCGATAGGTGCCGCGGTCGTCACGTAACAGATTGAAAAACAAGCCGCCGGCATTCGAGAAGCCGACCGCGCCGTCACCAGGCGCCTTTACCCAGAGATCGACGTCGGAGGCATCGTCGTCCGGCCAGAACAGTTCGACGATGACGCTGCCGGGTGGGGTGACAGTGGTACTTTCTTTCTCACCGATCGGATTGAGCCAAGGCAGCAGCAACAGCACGATGGTGATGAAGCCGGCGAGCGCCAACAACGTGACATCGCGGAACACGGTGCCGCCAAATTCTTCCGTGCCGTCGCCGTACAAATCCGACATCGTTACCGTTCAGTCACCGGCTTCCACGCCCTCACCCAATTCAACAACCAACGAAAACAACGTTGTCGTGCCGGTGGCGAGAATTTGAAAACAAGCGAGTAGCCAGACGCTCAAAATCGCCCCGACAAGTGTCGTATAAAGCGCGACCGACATGCCCTCGATCAAGCGCGCGACCATGCCGCTGACCGCATTGGGGTTGGTGGCAATATCCGGGTCGACCCCCGACAGCGCAATGATAAAGCCGATCACCGTACCGATCAGGCCGATGACCACCAGGGTGTTCGCAATATGACGGATATGGACGATGCGGCTGAACAACCGATGCCGAAAGGCCGCGGCGAGGTTGGCCCGGCCGCCGGCATCCTTGCCCCGTGCCAACCGGATGTACACGGTGACGGGCGACGTTTTGGCCGGATCCAAGGAATTGGCCCGATCAATTTCACGACTGACCCGCCATATCGACAGGCTGCAGGCAATCAGGCCGATGACAAATAAAGCGGCGATGCCGATGGTCACCCTGGTGGCGTCGGAACGCACAACCAAACCGACCCAGCCTTGGAAGTACGCCGCCACAAGCAACGCGATTGCCACGACATTGAGCAAGATGTAGCGCAACAACAAGAGATGGCTAAACGGCATTTGGCACCGACCGCTCTTCCACGCGGAGACCTTTCCTCATGTTGTTGAAGACACTACCGGGATGGCGATAACCGAAATACAGACTAACGATTTTCCGGCCATCGATCCAGTCGAGAGCTGGTTCAATTGAAAAAAACGATTCCTATTTGTGCACTTCACTACGCAACTTTTGCGGAATGTTGTTGACGCTGCCAGCGATTAGCGCGCCGGTCTTCGACAAGCCGAAATGAAAGACCGTGACTTCTTCGCCTTCGACGGCGAGTTCCAATTCCGTTTCCAGAATCTGATTGCGGACTTTGCTGCTCGGATCGACGGTCGTGACCACCACTTTGGCGGCGAACGGACCGTGGCTGGCGCCGTCCATGCGGTAAAGGTGGGTGTTCACCACATGCTCGCCTGAGGCAATGCCACGGCTGAAGGCAACTTCGTAGTTTATCGGCGTCGGGTCCTTGTATTTACCCAGATCGTCCCGCAGCAAATTGAAGAACAGCCCGCCGCGGTTGGAATAGCCGACGGGCACGTCGTCCGGCGCCTTTACCCACAGATCGACATCGACGTCGCGGTCCTCGTCCCAGAACAGCTCGACGATAACGTTGCCGGGCGGCTCGTCGGCCGTCACCAATGTTTGGCCGGGCGGATTGACATGCGGTAACAGCAACAGAACGATGGCCACGAAGCCCGCCAATGCAAGCAAGATCACGTCACGGAATACCGTATCGCCGCTGTCTTCAAAGCCGTGGAACTGATCGTTTGACATCCGCCTCGGCAGTCATGGCAGGCCAACGGGCGGGAGTGACCCCGCCCGTCGCACCGTGTCATTATTAGGCTTCAGTACAGCGCAACCGGATTGCCCGGTGAGCCGGTGCCACCCTTGATCTTCAGCGGTGACCAGACAAACAGAAACTCGTAGGCTTTGTCGGCCACGAGCTGCGTCAAGTCCATATTCTCCAGGTTCCAAATCCCATGCCGTGGCATCAGCTGGACGTGGCATTCGAAAATCTCACCGGACTCGCCGGCAAATCCCGGACCCACGGCCTCCACGGCCCAAGTATCTGCGCCGGTGAGGATGATTTTCCGCGATGCCAGGTAATTGCATGCGGAAATGCCTAGACCGGGCTCACCGGAATTGAACTTGGCTATCCGTTTCTGCTTTTCAGCAGCATCGAAGCTGTCCCATTTTGATGGGTGCCAGATGTTGCCATGACCGGTGTGAAGGAACACACAATCGCCTTCGCCGATCGGATCGATGCCCTGGTTCTTCACCATCGCCTTAACATCGTCAGCGGTAATGATGCCTGGATCGCTTGGATCTGCTTTTTTCGGGACTTGCAAATCTCCGCCCCGCAGCGCGACCGCGTCCAGCAACACGCCTCGGCAGACAAAGCCCTTCTGGGCGACAAATTCTACACCGAGCGGTCCCATGCCGTAGGTGGTAATGTCGGCATCCTCAAGCATGCGACCGTTGTAGAAGTAATCGCCCTTCGAAGTGCGCACGCCGATATGGCCCGGTCCGTCGAACTGGGTGCCGATCTGACCGATTTCCGTCGACAGATATTCGTCGTTGTAGACCAGTTCGTGCTTGCCGAACGTACCGCCTGTCGGCAGACCCGGAATGACCATGCGCCAGCCGCGTGAGCCGAACGCCGGCGCGTCTTGTTGATAGACCTTGCCGAGTGTCGCGACCTTGCCTTGCTTGATCAGCTTGGCGGCCTTCAAGACCATGGCCGGCGTGGTCCGATTGACGGCGCCTGCTTTGTCATCGGGACCCCATTCGCTTGGCGCCCATTTTTCCGTGAACGGCTTGTCGTTAGCGCCCATCGCCGGGCCGGCCAAAGCCGCAATTGCAACAACCGCGGCGATTCCAAATGTAGCCTTTCTAGGCATTTTGTTTCCTCCGGTTTTTTTGTTGTGATGCACGCAATATTTAGCGCTTGCGACCTCGCTAGAGTCAAGCGCACGCGGATCGCCGTCGGCTTATACAACTACCATTGCCAACGACTGCACCCAGAGACCGGGCAACCGGCCGCACTGTTCCGTCGGCCCATTGACCATGGTACGATTTCGAATTGTCAAAACGCATTCGTGGAACGTCGATGGGCCACCGAAGGTTAAGTTGCGTGCCGCCGTACCGGAAGACCGATGGTCGAAACCGTTGTTGAACGCCTGATCGAGGCGATCGTTTCTCTCGCCGTGGCATTGCCGGTGGCTCGTCTTCTGATGCAGCGCAACCGCCAGGACCGCTGGCCTGCCAAACATGTGGCGAGCGCCATTGCGGTTTTGGCTTATGCGGCCTTTGTCGGCGTTTGTGCGGTTTTCCTGCCGAACGCTTTGCGCGGCATCGCTGGCGCCAGCTTGATTGCGATTGGCATGATATTTTGGCGAGCGCGGAGCACTTATGGGCGATCACAAGGCTTACCGCCGGGTTCGCTTGCGTTGGTATCGGGAGCGATTTTCACCGATCAGGACTTTTATCTTAAGCAGCTCGCCAAGCACGGCCCTGTGTTCAAGGCTTCACCCGGGCTGTTCAACCCGTTGGTCTGTGTGGTCGGCCACCGCGCGGCTTTTGATTTCCTCAGAACTAACGATCGCGACCTGGCCGCGCCGCCGGCAGCCTATAACAAACACATCCCTAAAGGATTTCTGCGATATATGGATGACGGCGATCATCGTGCCTATCGCCGGCTTTTCCAAACCGCGACGATACAGCCTCTGGTCGCCACGAACCGCGCCGCCATAGAGGAAACTCTCCGCACAGCCTTTGTGCGCTGGACCGTTGCCGGCACGCCGCTTGAACCGGCCGTCACGGCCTTGATGTATGAAATCATGGCGAAGCTGTTCTTCGACATCGGCATCGACGACACGCGCTTTGACCGACTGCGCGACCTCGGCGACCAAATTTCCTTCGGCGACAAAGACCAATATGACCGTCGGCGCGCGGAGCCGGCTTTGATCGAGATTGAGCGCCTGATGTTCGACGACACAGTTCGTCCGGCAGCAACCGCTGAGGCCAAATCGATCCTGGACGGAATCCTGCAAGAGGATCCAAAAGCCGTCGAAGACGCGACGGTGCGGCGAAATCTGATCTATATGCTGGAGACCGGGCATCGCGATGTCGCCGGCCTGTTGGTTTGGGTCGTCAAACTGCTGAGCGAAAACCGCCCGTGGGTTGATCGCCTGCGCAGCAGTTTAGCCGCACCAGACCGGCCGCTCTGCGACTCCCAGGGGACGACCTTGGCGGATCGCATCATCATGGAGTCGCTGCGTCTGGAGCGCAGCGAATATCTGTTTCGCCGCGCATTGACCGACGTTCGGATTGGACCCTTCACGATACCAAAGGACTGGAACATCCGTATCTGCATTCGCGAAGGGCACAGGACCAACGCCGCCTTCGAGCACCCGAACCAGTTCAATCCGGACCGTTTCCTCGACCGCGCATTCGATCGCACCGACTATGCACCGTTCGGGCTTTTTCATCGGCGCTGCATCGGCCAAACGATCGTCGCCGACGTCGGTCGCCTGTTTCTCGAAGAGCTGTTCGGCCATTACGATATCGAGGTGGTTGGCGACGGCCCGATCGAGTTCAAAGCGGGACACTGGCACCCAAACGGCGCCCTTCGCATTCGCTTGATCACCGCACCCTAATCGCGCACCGAATACGGTTGCCGGCAAAGACAGGAGTAAGTCATGAAAATCGGGTTCATCGGCCTTGGCACCATGGGCAGCAGCATCGCCATGAACGCCATTCGCGGCGGCCTAGCACTTAGTGTCCATGACTTGGATCCGGCGCGCGCCGCCCCACACCTCGAGGCCGGCGCCAAATGGGCGGAAAACCCGCGCGCCGCCGCCGCCGGGGCGGACGTCATCTTCACCTCCCTGCCCGGCCCGGCCGAGGTCGAGGCCGTGGCTCTTGGTGACGACGGCTTACGCGCCGGATTGACTTCGGGCCAGGCCTATTTCGATCTGTCGACCAATTCACCGACCCTGATGCGCCGCATCCACGCGATCTTTGCCGAGCACGGCGTGCAAACCCTGGACGCGCCGGTCAGCGGCGGCCCGGACGGCGCTCGTTCCGGTAAGCTGGCGATCTGGATCGGCGGCGATCAGGCCACGTTCGAGCGCTGTTTGCCGGTGTTGCAGGCGTTCAGTGATCAACCCACCTATGTCGGCCCGATCGGCGCCGGGTCGATCGCCAAGCTGGTCCATAATTGCAGCGGCTACATCATACAGACGGCGTTGGCCGAAACCTTCAGCCTCGGCGTCAAGGCAGGGCTCGACGCCGAGGCGCTTTGGCAGGCGGTGCGCCAGGGCGCCTTGGGCCGCCGGCGGACGTTCGATCATATGGCACGTCAGTACCTGCCGCGACGTTTCGAGCCGGCCGATTTTGCCTTGGCGTTGGCACACAAGGATGTCGGCCTGGCGGTCGCGCTCGGCCGCGAACTCGACGTGCCTATGCGGCTCGCCAACCTGACCCTCGAAGAGATGACCGAGGCAATGAACCGCGGCTGGAGCAATCGGGATTCGCGCACCGCCATGCTGTTGCAAGAAGAACGCGCCGGCGTCGAGGTCGCGGTTCCCGCCGGACGCATCGAGGCGATACTGAACGAGGACTAGCGTGTGTATTCATAGATGTCGCAGACGTGCGAGATTCCGCCGCGCAACCGGGAAGCGATTTTTCAGACAACCCCGGCCGTGGTCATTGTTCGGTAGCGACTTCCCCGACACAAGCTTCGCCGTAAAAAATATCCAACCGGTACCATCAGTTTTCACGGCGCCGGTTCTTCTTCGGTTTCCGGTCGGCTGCTAGCGTCATCTTGCATCAGGCCCGCACCGATTGTCGGTGGTGCCTATATCGAAGAAGGAAGTTTCCAATGCAAGCTGTCGACATCAAAGAGTACACGGCTATCGCCGGTACAGTTCAGCACTATCTGGATGGCGCGCGCTCCGGCAAAGGCGACGATATGCGGCCCACGTTCCACGAGCAGGCGACCATCTTCGGCTATGTGGGTCCGGACCTTTTTGCCGGGCCAATCGAAGGGCTTTATGCTTGGAATGACGAAAACGGCGCCGCAGTGGATGTCGTTACCCATGTCACGATCATGGAAGTGGTTGAGACCGTTGCCGTCGTGCGCGTCGACGCCGACAATTGGACGGGACACCGGTTCACCGACTTTCTTACGATGCTCAAGCTCGACGGCCAATGGAAAGTCATGAACAAGGTCTTCCATCTGCACGATGCGTGACAGCGAAACCCAGGGGCGGACTTCGGTCCGTCCCGCGGTCTTGTGTTTCTCTATTCTTATGCAGTGTTCCACTTTATCATCTCCTTGAAGGCCACGGTCACAACTTAATCCGGAGCTTGATCTATGCAGTTGTCCTTCGAAATCGACCCGTCGGCATCAATCTCGCTTCAGACCCAACTGATCGGCGAAATTAGCACCTCGATCACCACAGGGCGGCTTGCCGCCGGTACGCGTCTGCCCGGCACACGTGCCCTCAGCGAACAGCTCGGCGTATCCCGGAACACCGTGCTGATGGCTTTCGCGGCACTCGCTGCCGAGGGTTTCGTGGAGCCGCGTGAGGGGGCCGGTACGTTTGTCAGTGAAACGTCGCCCGAACCGACCCCGTTCGGGCCGCAAGCGCCCGCGCGTAAGCGCAAGTCAGCCAGGAGCGATGCTCATCCGCCGTTGTTCTGCGACTTCAAACTGGAAGCGGTGGATCCCGACCTGTTTCCCACCGCTGTTTGGCGGCGTCTGATGATGCGGCGGATCCAGTCGTCTGATTTCAATCTTACCAAAGTCGGCGACGCCGAAGGGTCTCTCGATCTGCGCCGGTCACTTTGCCGGTTCCTTGGGGCCAGCCGCGGGATGAGGGTGAGCCCGGAACAAATTTTGATTGTCTCCAGCATCCAGCAGGCGACAAACGTCGTCGGCCAGATGTATGTCGCCCCGGGATCGCCGGTCATCGTCGAGCGGCCGGGATGCAGTTTGATTGCCCCGATCTACGCCCGAGCCGGCGCCGACATTGTGCCTGTTGCCACGGACGCGGACGGTTTGCAGGTCGATCTTTTGCCTGAGCGTCGAAACGCGCTGGTCGCTGTCACGCCCGAACGACAGTTTCCCATGGGCTGCACTATGTCCGCAGCAAGGCGGGGAGCCCTGCTGGACTGGGCCGAGTGTCAGGATGCCCATGTCTTCGAGGTCGATTTCGACAGCGACTTTTATTACGAGGGCTCGCCGAAGCCTGCGCTGCAGACTTTGGACCGACACGGCAGGTTTATCTATGCCGGCTCCTTTGCCCTGACCATCGGCCCCGGCCTGCGCATCGGCTATCTGGTGGTGCCGCCGACCCTGGTAGAGCAGGCGCTGGAAGCGCTGCGCTTGCTCGACCACGCTTACCCTTGTCAGACGCAAGGCGCGCCCTGGCTTGATCAGGCAGTGCTCTGCGATTTCCTTGACAGTGGCGGCTATGACAAGCAGTTGCGTCGCCTGCGCAAGGCTTACATGGAGCGGCGCGACGCCCTTGTGCAATCACTGCAGCAGCATTTCGGCAGCTGCGATCTTCTTGGCACGTCTTCCGGCACCCATCTAATCTGGCGTCTGCCAGCACATATGCACGATGCGCCCAAGTGTCAGGCGCTTGCCCGAACCGTGGGTGTCACGGTCAACACGATGCAGTTGGAAACCGTCACCGGCTCGGAATTCCTGCCGGACTGGAATCGTTATTTGCTTCTGGGCTACGCCGACCTACAGCCTGAAACGATCCGCACCGCCATGGAACGTCTTGCTGGGGTGTTGAATTAGCAGATTTGTTCGCGAGGCCTATCGCCAGTTCCGTCGTCAAGTCTTGGCACAGTCTCCAGAACTCTTGAGAGACGACTTTGTAGCCCTTCATGTTAGACAAAAACAAAAATTCGAAACCGGCAAGGCAGACTGTGCACGAATGCGGATTGGGCACAGCCGGGCACAATGAGTGATCCCTCAGTCGGCGAATCGCGAAAGCGATTCCGATCAAATCTGTCCTGGTCTAATCTAAACTAGAATCGTCGTGACCAACCAAGAGGACAGCCATATGCATGAAAAATTCATGGTCCGCGCCATAGAGATCGCCCGCGAAAGCGTCGAAATTCCAGGGACACTGCCTTATGGCGCCGTTGTCGTCAAAGATGGGGAGATCATCGGCGAGGGGTTGAACCGGAGCGCTGCCAAGTGTGACCCAACTTCTCATGGCGAGGTCGAGGCGATCCGCGACGCCTGCCGCAGGCTTTCGATTACTTCCCTCAAGGGCGCCGATCTCTACACCTCAGGTGAGCCGTGTTCGATGTGTGTGGCAACGATGTATCAGGTTGGCATCGAGCGGTTATTCTACGCCGGCGCGGCAAGCGACAGCGCCGCTTTTTTCGGACGCCTCGCCGAACACGATCCCAAATGGACCCGCAGCCTGAGCAACCAGGAACTGCGCCATCAGGTCGGACTGCCAATCGACGAACGCGACATGGTGGCCAAACAGTTGCTGAAGGAAGATATGCTGGCGGTCTTCGAAGCCTTCGTCGACCGCCATACATAGCGAAGTCAATCGTCAAGTAACCTAGACAGGACGGCAAGGTGTGTTAAGGGCTAGCAAACACGGATGTCGACGACCGGCGCGTGCTCGTCGGCATCTTCTGGGTGCTGAGATCGGCGCGGTTTCCCCGAAACGGCCATCGTGTTACGATTATGGCTACAAGCTGAGCGCAACCAAAGACGCTCAGGCGATACAAGGGAGGCATCAATGACGGTAAAATCGTGCACCGGGCGCGCAGGGACCAGCGGCGCTATTTGTTTCACCAATCGACAGATTAAGCTGGCCCTCGGCACGGCCGTAGCGGTCGGTTTATTGCTCGGTGGTTCCGTTCAGGCGGCCGAAACGCCGAAACGCGGTGGCGTCTTGCGCATCGGCCATAGCACGCAAGTCCAGGGTTTCGACCCGTTCACCATCTCGGCTCCCAATTTCGCGACCGGATCGGTGGCGACGCTGATGTGGCAACGCTCCTACCAACCGACCCGAGATGGGCAATGGGTTTCGTACACCACCGTCGACCGTTCGATCGCCGACGACGGAATGAGCGTGCGATGGAAGATGCTAAAAGGATTGAAATTTTCAAACGGCGAGCCCTTTACCGCTCATGCGGTCGCCGCACACTGGACCCGCATGCTGGATCCTAAGCGCAATCAGGCTTTCGCGAAATACTTATCGATGTTGAAGGAGATCGTTGTCGTAGACGATGAAACCACCGAAACGCGATACAATTTTCCTTACCCGCCCGCCTATTTGGCTGGGCGTACCAATTCGTTCATGGCGCAAGTGATGCCGCCCGAATATGTCAAAAAAATGGGCAGGGACGTGAACCGCAAACCGATCGGGCCGGGCCCTTATATGATCGATAATTGGAAAGCTTCCAGTTCGGTTACGTTGGTACGCAATCCTCATTACTGGGATAAATCCAAACAATATTTGGACCAAATCATCTTCAAGCAGATCCCGAATATGCAGGCGCGCATGAATGCGCTGAAGGCTGGAGATATCGACGTCGCTATCAGCATGTTGGAAAAGCAAGCCGTGGCGGCAGCGAAGGACGGCAATTTCGATGTCTTGGCGTATCCTGCCAGTGGGGCCGCGGTTACCTTTATGAACACGGCAAAGGCACCGTTTGACGATATCCGGGTACGGCGCGCCATCGCCCACGCGGTCGATCGTTCAGTCATCAGGAAGGTGATTTATGCCGGCCAGCGTGAAATGGCTACGGATCTATGGGGTCCGTCGTCGGAATGGCACTGCAAAGACGTCGGCTATCCGGAATATGACCCGGAGAAAGCCAAGGCTTTGCTCAAGGAGTACGGCAAGCCAGTCAAATTCTCGTTGACCACATCAACCACCGCCATCGGATTGCTGGCGGCGCAACTCTATCAAAGTTTCTGGCAAAAAGTTGGCATGGAGGTCGATTTTCGCCAGGTTCAGGTCGGCCCGCAATATATCGGTGAAGTGGTACGTGGACAGTACGATATGGCATTCTGGCGCGTCGCGGACCTGGCCGATCCTGATTACCAAGTCTACTCGAATTTCTTCTCCAAAAGCGGCGGCAATTTCACAAAGACCAAGAACGAGGCCATTGACAAGGCTTTGACCACGGGCCGGCGGAGCCGCGACATCGCCAAACGCAAACAGGCCTATTGCGAATTCATGAAGGAAATGAACCGCCATATGCCGATCCTGTTGGGCGGCCGAACCACCTACTTCGTGATCGCGCGCAAAGGCGTGATGAATTTGCCGATGTTGCACCAGGGATATTTCCGGGCGGCCGAGGTATGGTTGAACGACTAGTCCCGTTTCCGCCATGCGCGGACTGGCGCTGAAGGCACTCTACATGGTCCCGGTGGCCCTGACGGTCACCCTGGTCACGTTTCTGCTGCTCAACCTGCTGCCGGGCGATGTCACCGCGCTGATGCTCGGCGACGACGCGCCGAAAGAGGCGATCGCGCAAACCCGGGCGGCGTTGCACCTCGATGACCCGGTGCTGATCCGCTACGGCCGTTGGCTTTGGGCGGCTCTGGGCGGCGATCTGGGACGGTCCTACATTACCGGCCAGGTGGTGTGGGAAGCCCTGGGCGACCGGCTGAAAATGTCGTTCCAGCTTATGGCGATGGGACAGGCCATCGCGCTGATCCTGGCCCTGCCCACCGGGATCTTGGCCGGCTACCGCGCCGGCCGGGCAATCGACAAAGTCCTGACCACCGCCGCCTTCGGCATCATTTCGTTACCGATCTTCGTCAAATCCATGTTGTTGATGGTGGTCTTCGCCGTCGTCCTGCGCTGGCTGCCGTCGACCGGCTATGTCGAATTCGGCGACGACCCGTGGGGCAGCATGCGGAGCCTGATCCTACCGGCCTTCGCCATCGGCCTGGCGGAATGGCCGGCCTTGATGCGCGTGTTGCGGAGCGACATCATCGCCACCCTGCAAGAAGATTTTATCCTGTTGGCGCGCAGCAAAGGATTGTCGCCGACCTATGTGTTGTTCCGCCACACGCTCAGGCCGTCCTGCATATCCCTTGTCACCATCATCGGTTTGCAGGTCGCCGGTTTGCTGAACGGTGTCTTGGTGGTGGAAGTGATCTTCGCCCTGCCCGGCGTCGGCAGGCTGCTTTACGAATCGGTCATCGCGCGTGATCTGTTCATGGTACAGGGCGCGGTCACCTTGTTTGCCGTGTTGTATGTGACGATCAATCTGGCCATCGATTCCCTCTACGTCCTGATTGATCCGAGGGTGCGAAAATGACCGCCGCCGGCGGCGACAGAATAATCGACCCGGCCGCGGCGTCCTGGCCCGGCGTTGACCAACCCATACGGCAGCCCTTTGGTGTGATTTTCTGGCTCTGCATTGGTTGGCTCGGGCTCGTAGTCGTGGCCGCGCTTTGTGCCGACTTGCTGCCGCTGATCGACCCGCTGGAAACCGACTTTACCAGTACCGGCGTCGCGCCGAACGGCCGATACTGGTTCGGTACCGATGCCTTGGGCCGAGACATCTTCTCGCGGGTCATTTTCGGCAGCCGCATATCCCTGATCATCGGCGTACTGGTGCCGGCCATCTCTTTGAGCATCGGCTTGGCCCTCGGCCTGATTGCCGGATACTACCGGGGCTGGATCGAACAGGTGATCCTGTTTTATGTGAACGTCACCTTCGCCTTTCCCGGCCTGGTCTTGCTGCTGGTGGTGTTGGCGGTGGTTGGCGCCGATTTGATCGTCCTGGTTCTGCTGTTCGGTATCGGCGGCAACGGCGGCGCCATCCGCATTGCCCGGGCCAACACGCTGACCTATATGGAGCGCGAATTCGTCACCGCGGCCAAGGCGCTCGGCGCCACGAATTTCCGCATCATAGTTTATGAACTAATGCCGAACGTGGCGCTGCCACTGATTTCCATCGCCATGCTGGCGGTCTCGGGCATGATCGTTGCCGAGGGAACGTTGTCGTTTCTCGGCCTCTCGGTGCCGCCGCCGGCGCCGACCTGGGGCAATATGATCGCCATGGGGCTGGACGATCTAAACGACGCGCTTTGGGTCTGGGGCTTCCCGGCCGGCACCTTGTTCCTCACCGTTCTGTCGTTGAACTTCGTCGGCGACGTCGTGCGAAAACGCCTCGATGCACGGGAAAGCAAACTCTAAGACGCTATCATTAGAAAATTCGAAGGTCACGCCGGCTGCTTCGCACCGGCGCTTGATGCGGGCCTGACATTCTGCACAATCGGCCGATCGCTATCGGAAAGGACAGCCATGAACACGATCACCGGCCGCAGCGCGTTTTTGTCACTCCTCAAGGATGAGGGCGTCACCCACCTTTTCGGCAATCCCGGGACCACTGAACTGCCGATCATGCATGCGCTGTCGGAGCAGCCGGACCTGACCTATGTTCTCGGCCTGCAGGAATCGATCGTCATCGCCATGGCCGACGGCTTCGCCCGCGCTTCCGGTCAGCTCACGGCCTGCAACGTGCATGTGGCACCGGGGCTCGGCAATGCCATGGGCGCCATCTACACCGCCTATATGACAGGCTCGCCGATGATCGTCACCGCCGGCCAGCAAGAACAGGGCCATGGCCTAACCGAGCCGTTGCTCTATGCGCCGCTGGTGCCGATCGCCGAACCGCTGGTCAAATGGGCCGTCGAAGTGGCGCGCATCGAAGATGTGCCGCGTATCCTGCGGCGCGCCGCCAAGGTGGCGATGACGCCGCCAACCGGGCCGGTCTTCATCTCCCTGCCCGGCGACATTCTGAACACGCAAGCAGCCCTCGAGCTCGGCGCGGTCACTCGCGTCGACACCGCCAGCCGGCCAGCGGACCACCGCCTCGCCGCCCTGGCCGATCGCCTGCTCAAGGCAGAGCGGCCGGTCATCATCGCCGGCCACGAAATCGCCACTAGCGACGCCTTCGCCGAGGCCGCCCGCTTTGCCGATCTCCTGGGCGCGCCGGTTTATCAGCAGACCGTGCCCCACGGCGCCCATTTCCCCTCCACCCACGCCGCGTTCCGCGGCGGTTTGACTCGCGATCAAGCCGATGTCCGGGAAACGCTTTCGCCTTACGACCTGATGATCTGCGTCGGCTCCGACGTTTTGCAGATGTCGGTCTGGAGCGAAACCGAGCCGCTGCCGCCGCACCTCGCGATCATCCAAATAGGCCTGCGTGACTGGGAGATGGGCAAAAACTATCCGGCCGAGATGGCGATCCGCAGCGATGTCAAAGAAACGTTGGCGGCGCTCAATCCGCTGCTCGAAGCCAAGGTCGGCGCCGGCCGGCCCATTGATACCGACGGCAATTGGTCGGCGCGCCGCAACCTACTACGGGAAAAGGCGGTATCCAACGCCGGCCAGCAACCGATCGCTACCGACTGGCTGATGATGCGCATCGCCGACTTGATGCCGGAGAATGCCATCGTCGTCGACGAAGGCATCACCTCGTCGCGGCTGTTGACGCTGTTCATGGCTTACCGCGACCGCCATAGCTATTTCGGCAATGTGAGCGGCGGCATCGGTTGGGCGATCGCCGCCGCCGGCGGCGTTCAGCTCGCCAAGCCCGAGCGCCCGGTGGTGGCGGTGATCGGCGATGGCAGTGCCATGTATTCGGTGCAGGCGCTCTGGACCGCCGCCCACCTCGACCTGCCGGTGACCTATGTCATCGCCAACAACCGCGGCTATCGCATCCTAAAACAGCGTTTGCTGGCGTTCCACGGCAACGACAAGCCGATCGCTATGGATTTCCGAGACCCGGAGATCGACTTCACCGGCCTCGCCCGGTCGCTCGGCGTGCGCGCGGAAATCATTGCCGACCCGGCGACCTTCGATGCCGCCTTCGCCGAAGCCGTGGCGGCGCCGGAGCCGGTGTTGCTCAACGTCATGGTCGAAGGCTAACCCTAGAGCATGATCGACCTACTCGGGGTCATTTGATGGGTGCAAATCGGCTTTTCGGGCAGGCGCGTTGCGCAGCGCGATGTGCAAAAACAAGGGATATCTCTTGTTTTTGCGGACAAGATCGCAACGCACCCGAAAAGCCGAGTTGCCCCACCGAAGGCCGGATTCTTTTGCGCTGAGGCCGCTTCGCGCGTCTTATCCGATATCCCACATCGCATGGCGACGCGCTCATTGCCACAGCGCAAAATAATCCCGGTCAAATGACCCCGAGTAGGTCGATCATGCTCTAAAGGCGGCTATACCTCCTCGGTCAGGAAGCCGCGCGAGCTTGCCGACAGGGTAACCAGCGGGTGATCGGTGAACGGCACCAACAGTTTAAAGCTGTAATTGATTTGGACAGTGACCAGTTTGGTTTGATCGTCCGGGTCGACCGGCGCGGTCACGGAAAATTGCGATATCCGGGCCGGATCGATCATCACGAAATGACTTTCGGCGACGGACTGGATCTGGCTGACCGATTCTTCGTAATGCACGGTGGCATACCGCGTCGCTTCCTCGGCCGCGTAGATCAATACGCCTTGCGTGTAAAGCAGGCGAGCGACCTCCATGATGCCGTATGTCACCATGACCATGACCGGCACGGCGAAGGCAAACTCTATGGACGTGGTGCCGTCGCGTGATCGAAAGCACCGGCGCCGTAGCGCGTTAATTGATCGCAGCATGGCCATATCCGTCAGTTCAAGCGGACCGTCGCCTCGTTTTCGAGGCGGATCGGGTTGTCGAGGCCAGGATAGGTCAGCAAGGTGGTGTAATCCTCTTGTAAGGTGATGCGCACATAGGCGCCGCGGTCGCCGCCGATACAGGTGCCGTTGCAGGCCACTACCGTGCCATCCGGACATTCACAGAACATTGTCGCGGAAATTTGCTGCGTGCCGGTTTCGTCGTACGGCGCGGTGTTAGATATGGCGATCACGATTTGGCTGAGATCGCCCTGGACCGGTTTGCGGACCATGGCGTATTGCGCGCCGGCCCGCACCGCATTGGCGAGCTGCATGTTGCGGTTGATTTTGCTGCCCTGGTCAAACACCCCCAGAACCAGCAAAGCCAGAAACGATAATGCGAAGGCCATCTCGACCGTCGCCGTTCCACGCCGGCAACGCCAAATCGCGGCGACCAAGGATCGACCGCGGCCATTCAGGAATCCCATCATTCCGTCAACCTCACTCTCAGTTGCGCCATGCTCTCAACGCCTTGATCGATACAGGCCTGCTCGGTGTTGGCGATGGTGCCGTTGCCGGTGAACGTCACCTTGCGGCCGACCAATTGCAGGCAGCCATTACCGGTATCGGCACCGCCGGTAAAGACGATCTCCTGGTTCGGAAAATACATTGCGCCCCGCATGTCGGTGAGCGAGCCGCCCTGAGATTTGTTGTCGATCAGATTGCTGCCTTGGAAGGACAATGCCCGTTGGTCCTGGTAGAACAGAACCCCGGCAAACAGGCCGGTGCCCGGGCCCGGTGCGATCAAGGTCGCCACAGTCCCGCCGGTTAGCTTGAGATTGCCGATATCGGCGGCCGCCGACGCCGTGAAAATGAACGTGACGTCCACGCCATTGAGTGTCGAGGTCCCGTTCACTTCGAAATCGCCGGCATCAAGGATATAGACGCCAGGATTGAACGTTACGTCGGCATTGGTGAATTTGAGGCCACCGCAATATCGGTCCGGGTCGAGGGTGACGGTGCTGCTGAATGCCGGGCCGGTGGGGGCGCAGGCGACTGGCGTCACCGGCACCTGGAGGTCTCTGCCGTCGGGGCCGTAGGGGTCTGGAATGCGCGAGGAAAAGCTTTGAATAGGATGCTCGGTCACCAATTCACCGTTACCGGCGACGTAGATGTCGCCATAGGCTTGCGCCGGATCGGCGGTCAAAGATGCGTTGCCGGTGATCGAAATGGCGCTGGAACTCGAGGAATTGGCGGCCACGCCACAGCTGATGTTGGCGTCCGCGGTGCCGGAAAATTCGACGGCCGCGTCCATGGTCTCATCGAGCCCGAGGACACAGTGACTGCCGCTCGATACCACGCCGGCGACCGATCGCGCGGCGATCGTGGTCGGCTCGGATTTGAAGAACCGGGAAAACAACAGCGTGCGTTGACGCGAGACAATGACTTCGACGAAGCCGTTGTCGGCCGCGTTCGGGCCATTCAAGGGCGGCGCATTCACCGTGATCGCCTTGGCGCCACCGGCCATGAAATTGTTGCGCGCCGCCTCCGTTACAACGGTGCTTTGGACGGTCGCGCTCGGCTGGGCCACCACATGGGCGCCGGCAATGGCGCCGGCGTCGGCGACGGTTTGCACCACCCGCCGGTCCATATACCAAAGCGTCGCATCGACGCCGAGGCCCGACATGCCAAGAATCAGTGGCAGCGTCAGGCCGACCCACACCAAAGCCGCACCTCGGCGACACGCGACAAAACGCCGTAGCCCTGCATGTACGCGACCCCAAGGCCTATCTTTCATCAAGACCATGATGCAACTCTTACTCTACAGCCAGTGGGCTGCTGTCCAGAAGGTTATTGGAAGGCAATTTAGAAGGATAGAAATTAAAATTTATATAGTAACAAGAATATGCAAACTAAAATATTCAAAATAACAAAGTAAAAATCGAATAAATTACAATATTTTACTGTGTTCGCCTAAAAAAAGCGAAAAATTTTATGCATTTTCATTGATTGTCTAATTCGATAACGAATTGCGCCGCGCCCGCCGGCGCCGCTCCCACCAAACCACCAAGCGGCGCCGGCGCCGGCGCACCCAGGCGATATCGACCGACAGCACGGCGAGGCCTAAGGGAATCATCCAGAAACCGAGGATCGGCAGAAAGCCGAGAATGCCGCCGATGACAAGCGCAACGCCCAAAACGATGCGCAGGAGACGCGAGCGCGGCAATTTCAAGCCGCCGGATGGACGAAAGGAAAAGCGTGCCATAGCAAGCGCCGCCTAACACGCGGTGCGCGCTTCTGTCCAGGTGTGCCGTACCGGGTGGCCGGAAATCCGCCAATTTCGCCCGTCGCTAACCCAATAGAAATGAAATTGATCGAGCCTTGCCGTTTCCGTGCTTTGCAAAGCCCGATTGCTTTGCTATATGAGCCACTATGCACTGATCCTCGGTAGCTCAGCGGTAGAGCAAGCGGCTGTTAACCGCTAGGTCGTTGGTTCGAATCCGACCCGGGGAGCCAATTCTTGCGAGGGGTTAGGTCCTATCGGCCTGACCCCTTGTTCTTTTTGGGCAAGGCATGGGCAATAAACCGCCAAGATTTGTCGGCAATTCGTGACATCCGTTGCTATTGCTAGGGCGTCGATCGCTGCTCGCTTGCCGCTTGCACCAATCTGCACGTCGTTGCATGGTCGGCGCAATGACTTTTGTCTGATACCAACTAAGGGATAAGTAAAAATGGATGTGAATGGCAAGAAAGCCATCGTCTTCGGCGGTACTTCCGGGATCGGACTGGCAACGGCGCGGCAGCTCGCCGATGCAGGAGCCAATGTTGTCGCGATCAGCCGCGATCCTTCGAAAGCCGGCGACCCCGGCCAAGGCATCACGCTGGAACAGTGTGACGTTCGCGATCGCGATGCACTGCAGACGCTCTTTGAAAAGCTGGCGCCCTTCGACATCCTCATCAGTGCCGCAACCGGTGGAGAGCGTGCGGTCGGCCCGTTCTTGAAAATGGACATGGATGGCTATCAGCGTTCTTTCGATAAGCTGTGGGGCTATGCGAACGTCGTGCGTTTCGGTTCCAACCATTTGTCGGCGGATGGGTGTATCGTGCTGGTCTCCGGATCACCGGCGCGCCGGATGAAACCCGGTCAGATCGCCATTGGTTCGGTTGGCGGCGCGGTTGAGGCTTTCGTTCGCGGCGCCGCCCCTGAGCTCGCACCGCGTCGGATCAACGTCGTATCACCGGGCCAAATCGACACGCCGATCGTATCGCTTCAGGGCGCCGAGCGCGAAGCTCTCTATGAAAAGATGACCGCCGGCCACCTAATTCCACGTGCCGGCACGGCCGACGAAGTGGCGCAGGCGATAATGCTGGTGGTGAGCAATGACTTTATGACCGGTACCACAATTGACGTGGACGGCGGCTGGCTCCTGACTTGACCCGGCCGACATGTCGGTGAGCAAGAGCTTAGGCGCCCAGCAACGTTGCTGGGCGCCTAAGCGACACCTGCAAAGTCCGCACGTTGGTATTCTGTCAGTAATGAGTGGAGCCGGCCCGGCGCACGTCAGGATGGGCGCGGCCTCAGGATCCACCCCCATTCGACGCGGCACCTATCCGGGAGGCGTTCACTGTCCCACGGACATCAAACAGAAACACGGCGGCCGTACTAATCTTGGCGTTTTCTGACCCAGCGACCTAAGCCTTGGCGCCATCTCTCTGCCGCCAAGGCTTAGGCGGCAATACGGGGATAAGCGGACATGATCGCGGTCGACCTGGACCGACGCGATTGACCCGAAGCGGCCAAAACTAACCCATCATTCTTCCGGCAGCCCGGCATTCCTGAGATTGAGTAAATAATCGTTTTTTCTCGAATGACGCGCAGCGGCCATCATTCGCCGAGTTTTCAAAACTGAGGACTCAGGATTGCATTCAAGCGCTCGGCTTATTGCGGCAGTCGCTTCTGGCAAGCGGCCCAAATCTACCAATGCGGCTGCTCGACCCAAATGCGGTAGTGGTGACGCCTGGGCGCCACGAGTTGCCTTAGTAAAGTAAATCAGTGCCTCTTCAGATTTACCCCTTATCCAATAGCCATGGCCTTTCCAGCTTTCCAAAGCCCAAACCGTCGGGTCATTTGGGCTAAGTCTGAGGGCTTGATTGGCAGCTTCTACGGCTTTTTGCCCTTGGTCGGTCCAAACGCAAACCCAAGCCATCACAAAATGTGCGGCAGCGAGGTTCGGATTCAGTTCAAGCGCCCGTTCCGTTTCAGATAAGGCAGCGTCAAGTTCGTTTCTGAACGCGTGCGCACGCGCCAGGACGCAATGCGCAAACGGTTCTTTGTCATCGATCACAACAGCTCGACGGGCGGCCCGTAAAGTTAGTTCATCATCATTTTTTTGCGGCACAACCCACGAGTTAAATTTGTTGTGCGTTATCCAATAGGAGAGCGCGGCATGCGCCAGTGAGAAATTCGGGTCCAAGGAAATCGCTTGCTCAATACAGCCGCGTGCGTTCGCGAAATCCTCGGCATTGTATTTGTGGAAATACCACATACCGCGTTGATAAAACTCCCAGGCACCAAGATCTTCCGTCGGTCTCGCACGCGCCTGCTCGCGTTCTCTGTCCTCAAGTTCTGTATCGACCTGCGCACAAATGGCTTGGGTCAATTCATCCTGAAGGTCAAAAATGTCCACCAGGTCACGGTCATAGCGTTCGGCCCAGATGTGGTTGCCGGTATCGGCCTCGATCAACTGAGCGGTAACGCGAACTCGCTGACCAGCCTTGCGTACGCTGCCTTCAAGCACGTAGCGCACGCCCAAGTCCGACCCCACACGCTTGATATCAATGGCCCGGCCTTTGTAAGCAAATGTTGAGTTGCGAGCGATCACGAAAAGCCAGCGCAAATGCGACAAAGCGGTGATAATGTCCTCGGTCATTCCGTCGGCAAAATATTCTTGGTCGGGATCGTTGGACATATTGTCAAAGGGTAGCACGGCTATTGAGGGTTTTTCTGGAAGGGCCAGTACATCAGTCCGATCCGTAATTTCGCTCATACCCCAGCCATAGGCGATGACAGGCTCATCAATGTTTTTTAGTTCTTGTGGACCCAGATCGTTGAAGTCGGCGGCCATCTTGCCGTCGATGCTGCGGCGCGCTGTGTCGGAGATGACAATAGCGCCGGGGGCAGACAGGTCTTGCAAGCGCGCGGCTATGTTGACACCGTCGCCGTAAATGTCCTCATCCTCAAAGGTCACATCACCGACGTGTAGGCCGACGCGCAGTTTGATGAGCTCATGGTCGGCCAGTGCCTCCTGGACTTGGATCGCGCAATTGACTCCATCGGCGGCGCTGGCAAATTCCACCAACCACCCATCGCCCATGCTTTTAACCAGGGTGCCGCGGTGGTCGGCGATGGCTGGCCCGAGCAATTCCCGACGCAGGTGACGTAGGGCATCCAACGTGGTTGCCTCGTCTTCGCCCATCAAACGAGAATAACCGGCCACGTCGCCGGCGAGTATGGCTGCCAATCTGCGTTCTGTGCCCTTCGACATGCGGGGAGTTTAGCCGAGGCATTGGCAATCAGGAACAGGATATACCGCTGCACTCGCAGTTTTGCCGCACGGCAGGTATCGGCACCTTGGTCTTGCCCGGTTTTAATGGACGGTTCAAAAAGATCCGGTTGACTGTCGCTCGAAGTCAACGGGGCTGATGTTGCCAAGATATCCATGGCGTCGCTTTCGATTGTAGAACACCTCAATGTACTC